>Ga0209597_1000395_pt1 | contig 29002 bp, 25 predicted proteins | sample M_140625_MF_Meta_FD_187316 | JGI IMG/M metagenome (GOLD analysis project Ga0209597, IMG submission 187316) | Freshwater microbial communities from Lake Montjoie, Canada to study carbon cycling - M_140625_MF_MetaG (SPAdes) (version 2) | ecosystem: Environmental > Aquatic > Freshwater > Lake... | reverse complement strand
AATTCCAACTGGGAGGGGGCTTACCGGGTGCCGGCCCTGGTGCGCTGGCCGGGTCACATCGCCCCCGGCACCATCTTTAGCGGCATCGTCAGCCACCTCGATTGGCTGCCCACCCTGCTGGCGGCCGCCGGCGAACCGGAGATCAAGCAAAAACTGCTGAGCGGTCACCAGGTGGGCAATAAGACCTTCAAGGTCCACCTTGATGGCTACAACATGCTCGACTACTGGACCGGCAAGACGGTGAAGAGTCCGCGGGTGGAGTTCTTCTACTTCTCCGACGACGGCGACCTGGTGGGTCTGCGCTACGACAACTGGAAGTTTGTGTTCATGGAGCAGCGTGAACCGGGCACCTGCCAGATATGGGCCGAGCCCTTCGTGAAGCTGCGGGTGCCGAAAATCTTCAACCTGCTCACCGATCCCTACGAGCGGGCTGACATCACCTCCAACACCTATTGGGATTGGATGTTTGATCATGTCTTCCTGCTGGTGCCGGCCCAGACCTATGTGGCCCAGTTCCTCTCCACCTTCCGGGAGTTCCCGCCACGCCAGAAGCCAGCCAGCTTCTCGGTGGCGGATGTGATCGAACAGATGGGCCAGGGCGCCAGCGGCGGCGCCTGAGCCGATCCTTCCCAACACCTTCCCATTCCGTTTCGGAAGCCAACGCTCCACTGCCAAGTGCGGTGGAGCGACCTAGAACCAAAGCAACGGCAAAGGCCCAGGTTCCGCATAGCCCCGCGGACCCTGTTCTGAAGCTCCTCTGCGGAGCTCCTCTCCGGCCTCCTGGTTCGGAAGGTCATCCATCCCTGCTGCCGTGCTTCTCGCCCTTTCTTCCATGCCCCCACCGCTCTTCCGCGGCGTCCTTGCCTGCGCCGCCCTGCTTGGCTCTTGCCTGATGCCCGCGGCGGCGCAGAGCCAGAGCCAGCCGGCCGCGCCAAGTGCCACGCCCAGCAAGGTGCTCTACACCCTCGCCACCCAATGCAGCCTGGCCGGCGGCCCTCCCCAGCCCTGCACGGTCGACGCGATCGATGAGAGCGGCACCACCATCTACCGCCATCGCATCGGAGCGCAAACGATCGCCGTGCGGATCACCGATTCGCCGGTGACGATGGCGATCAAGAGCGGCACCAGCACCACCTGGGTCCCGCTGCGCACCGCCGGCGCCCTGTTCTCCACCAACACGGTCTGCTTCAACGGCCGCGAGCTCTGCGTGGTGAACCCCAACTACCTCAACAGCGTGCGGGAAGACCGCCAGGACCTGCGCCTGCAAGGCAGGGATCTGGTGAAGGTTCACTTTGGCCCCGACGGCCGGGTGGATGCCAGCTGCTACGACACAGGTTGCGAGGCCGACCTGCGATGAGTGGCCCCCTGATCAGCTCGACGTCCTGGCGTCGTCGGAACAGCCTGGTGCTGGCCCTGATGCTCACCGTGCCCTCGATCACCTCGCCCCTAGCGGCCCTGGCGGTGTCGCTGGACTCCTCCCAGTACCCGCTGATCGCCCGTGGTGGTGGTGGTGGCGGCGCCCGTGGCGGCGGCGGCGGCCGGAGCGGTGGTGGCGGCCGTAGTGGCGGTGGCGACTTCGGAGGGGGTCGCAGCGGCTTTCAGAACAGCGGTGGCGCCGGGGGCCTGAACCGCGGCGCCAGCCGCCCCACCGGGGGATGGAGCCAGTCCGTGCGTGGCAGCGCACCGAGTCCAAGCCTGAGCCGCCCGGCCTCACGGCCATCCGGTGGCTTCAGTGGCGCTGACCGCACCCCCAGCTCCCTCGGCGCGGGCAACCGCACCCCGGGCAGCCGCACCCCGGGCAGCCTTGGTGGCGGCAGCCGCACCCCGGCAGACCTCGGGAATCGCACGCCTGCTTATTTCGGCAACCGCACACCGGCAACCCTGGGCGGTATCGACCGCACGCCAGGCAGCCTGGGCGGTGTTGACCGCACACCGGGCAGCATCGATCGCTCCAATCTGGGCAACCGCACCGCTCTGACCAACGGCGATCGCTCCCTCGGCGGTAATGGCACCTTCAACCGCAACGGCACCCTGGACCGCGGCAACCTGAACGGCAACCTCAACCGCGATGGTCAACGGGTCTTCAACGGCAGCGTGGGCAACAACTGGAGCCGGAACTGGGATGTCAACAATGTGAACATCTCGCCCGGTTGGGCCCGGCCTGGCTGGGGCTACGCCCGGCCCTGGGGCACCGGCTGGTACGGCGGCTGGGCTACCCCCGCCTGGGGCTGGTGGGGCGCCAATGCGGCTCTCTGGGGCGTCTCCACCCTGGCCTCGGCTGCGGTGATCAACGCCGCGGTGGATTCGGCGGTGACCAGCAACACCACCTACATCGTGGTGCCGCAGACCACCTATCAACTGCTCTACGGCACGGTGCAACCCAGCGGCAGCCAGGGCGTCACCTTCCTGGTCCAGGTCGACGGCAACACCTACAACCTCACGGCCGACTGCAACGCCGGCACGATCGATGGGGCATTGCCGAACGACGCTGCCCAGGCGGAACTGCTCAATGCGGCCTGTCAGGTGGCCTACGGCTCGGCCTCCTGAGGCCCGCTCCCATCGCCCAGCGGCTGCCCGCCCCAGGGCGATGGGACCATCCCCTGGCTCGCCCCCCGGGGGGCCTCGCCAACCGGATGCACCATCCATAGCCAACCTGGACATCAAGCCAGCCTGGGCAGAGCAGGCATCCAAGCGGAGATCGCGATGAGCTGGAGCGAACTCGAACGTCTCGTCGAAGACGCTGAAACCGACGGGGTCATGCGCAGGGCCCTGCGCCATTGCCGCTCCCGCGGCGAGCTCCTGCTGGCGGCACAGCGGCTGGGCTTCGCCATCACCAGCTCCGATCTACAGCAGGCCTGGACTCTGGAACGGCCCGCCGAACCAAGAGGGCGTCGGCAGGCCCGGCCCAGCCCCGAGCGGAGCGTGGAGGAGGCCATCCCGAATCGGCCCAACCCCTCGGCCTCCCTGCGGGAGGTCAGCTGAGGTGGCACCCACTGATCGCTCCGCCCTCGTAGTGAAACTTCAGATCATCGGGGCCATCGCCCTGCCCATCGTGCTGATCGCGGTTTGGCTGGGCTCCAAAGGATTCTTCCAGGCCATCCCCGCGTCGTAATTGGGCGCTGCGGGGCTTCGCAGCTGGGGGAAGCCTCACCCTTCTGGCAAGGCCTCGCCGCTGCGCTGCACAAGACGGCCGAGGTTCACGCCGGCCCTGTAGGCGGCGTCATGGAGTTCGGCCCTCTGGGTGGCGTCGAGACCATCCCAGAAGGCGTGGAAGAGATCCAGGGAGGCCTTGCCGGCCCCCACCAGTCCCGCCAGGGTCATCGGCAGGCTCAGCCAGGGAAAGACCAGGAGCACCAAGCCGAGCACCAGGCCCATCGCAGCTCCCTGCTGCATGGCGCTCCAGACACTGCGAACCACCAGGCTGGCCTGATCACGCCGGCTGATCTCACCGCGGCGCACCATCGCCTCACAGCGCAGGGCCGTCAGCAGGGCCTGGTAGACGCCGTAGACCACCATGGCGCCGAGGGTGGACTCGCCCACGAACTTGCCGGCGCCACCCGAGCCCGTGAGGCCGAGATCAAGGGAAGCCACGCCGGCCAGGGGAGCCACCTCCACGCCGGCCCGGGGAATCCGGAAGGGGTCGCGTTCGCGGGTCATGGAGCGGCGGAAACCAGACAAAGCGATCCTCGCGCGGAACCAAGTCGCCGCCAAGCGCAGGGGCGGGCGGGGATCCCCACCCCTTGAACATGCAGCGAAAAGCTCAGCGAATCACCAGCACGGGCACGCCGGCCTGCACCAGCACCCGCTGGGTCTGACTGCCCAGGAGCATGCGCTGGAAGCCGCGGCGCCCATGGGAGGCCATCACGATCAGGTCGCAGGACAGCCGGTCGGCCGCGGCCACGATCGCCCGGTGGGGCCGTTCGCCGCTGATCCGCTCCGCCGTAGCCGCCACACCCGCCGCCGAGGCGATGGCCAGGGCTTCGGCCACCACCCTCTCGCTCTCCTGGCGGGCGGCACTGGACAAGGTGGCCAGGGTTGCCGCATCGAGCCGTTCTCCCATGCCGGGCACCGGCATACGGGGCTGCTGCTCCACCGTGAGCACGGTGATCCGGGACCCGAGGGCCGCCGCCAGCCCCACCGCCTCCCGCACCGCCCTCAGGGAGCGATCGGATCCATCACTGGGCACCAGCAGATGGCTGTAGGGCATGGATCACCACCGCTCTGGCCCCTGTCTAAGCCCGCCGCCGGGGCTCGGCAGCCCAACCGCTTCAGCGGAAGGCGTGGGATGGGGCGCCCCCTGGCCGCCGGCCGGACACGGGCACTGCGGCCCCCCGCCAGAATCCCGCCATGACAGCCCTCCCCCTCCCGCAGGCCGCAGACCTGGCCATTCCCGCCGCCTGGGCGGATCAGTGGTACCCCGTGGCCTTCCTGAGGGACCTGGATCGCTCCCGGCCCACGGCCTTCACCCTGCTGGGGGAAGACCTGGTGCTCTGGTGGGACCGTGCCGGAAATCGCTGGCAGGCCTTCGAGGATGTCTGCCCCCACCGCCTGGTTCCCCTCTCCGAGGGGCGCATCAACGCCGCCGGGCTCCTGGAGTGCCCTTACCACGGCTGGAGTTTCGATGGCAGCGGCCGCTGCGCCAGCCTCCCCCAGGCGATGGAGGGGGCCACCCCCAGCCCTCGGCGCTCCAGTTGCGGTCGCCATGCCACCGCCGAGGCGCAGGGCCTCCTGTTCGTGTTCGCGGGCGATCCGGAACGGGCCGCGGCGGTGTCCCTGCCTCTGGTGCCGGACCTGGAGGAGGAGGGGGAGGGCGCCTGGTTCGTGCAGGACACCTTCCGGGATCTGCCGATGGATGCCCTCACCCTGCTCGAGAACGTGAGCGATGTGAGCCATGTGCCCTTCACCCACCACCGCACGATTGGGCGCCGGGAGAACGCGGCGCCGGTGCAGGCCCGCCGCACCAGCTTCGGGCCGGAGGGCTTCAGCATGGAATGGCCCGAGGGTCCGCGACGGGGCAAGCTGGGCGCCCAATACACCACCTTCCGAGCACCGGGACTGCTCCGGCACGACCTCACCGCCAAGGGCTTCGCTCGCATCCTCACGGTGGTCTACGCGGTGCCGATCCGGCGGGGTGAATGCCGCCTGATCGCCCGTTTCCCCTTCCGGTTCGAATCCAGGCTGCCGGCCCTGCTGCTGCGGCTGCGGCCGCTCTGGCTGCAACACCTCAGCAACCACCGGGTGCTGGAGGACGACCAGGTGTTTCTGCACTGGCAGGAGCGGGTTCTGGAGGGGCTGGGCGGGAGCGCCGCCGCCCCCCGGGCCTTTTTCCTGGCCACCGCCGCCGATGGCTACGTGAGCGCCCTCCACGACTGGGTGAACCGGCATGGTGGCGAGCCCTTCCCGGGCCAGCCCCTGCCGCCGCGGCTGGACCGAAGGGCCCTGATGGACCGGCTCCAGAGCCACACCGATCATTGCAAGGCCTGCTCCGGAGCCCTCAACGCCATCGAGCGCTGGCGGCCCCTGGTGGGCGCCCTGCCCTGGGGTGGGCTGCTGCTGGTTGCCCTGCTGCCCTCCCCCGGGGGGCTGGCGGCGGGTCTGACCCTGGCGGCCCTCGCTTGGCTCCTCGGCCAACGGATGGATCGCTGGGATCGGGATCTGCGCCGGGGCGATGGGTCTCCCCCCCGCAACCGCGACTAAGCAGCGCGGGGCGCTGGCGGATCAATCGGCTCCCTTCCAGCCCGAAAGATGGGAAGCGGCCCTGGATCGCACCAGGGTGCGGGCGGCCGGCAGGGCCGGATCCAACCGGGAGGAGGTGAAAGGAGGCAGGGAGCGGGTGCGCAACCAGGCCCCCCAGCGGAATTCATGGAACGGGATCAGGGGAGCCGGCTCGATCAGTCCCTCCTTCTTCAGCTTCCAGACAAGGCTGCGGTAGGGATCATCCTGCAGACCCAGCAGGCTTGATGGCAGGGCCTGCGGTTCAAGGGGGCCCTGGCCCCGCCCGTCATAGAGGTATAGCCAGCCCCGCTCCTGCAGGACCTCCAGCACCATGGAGCGCTGCTCACTGGCCACGTCGAGCACCACATAACCGAAGGCGATCGCCTGGGGATCCATCTCCACCAAAGCCCGCAACCGATGGTGGCGGTCCACCATCCAGAGCTCGCCGGCAGCATTGCGCACCAGGGGCACGGGCTTGCCGCCCAGATACTGCCGTCGCTCCCGGCCGGATTCCTGCGAGAAGTCCACCTGACGGCTGCGCACCTCCGCCAGACCCACGCACATCTGGGTGGGCTGCAGGGCGGCCACGGCCACCTCAACCAGGCTGTCTTGGCCGTGGGGCGGGGGAAGGGACTGGTAAGGGGGGAGGCGCAGACTCATGATTCGCCCGTTGATGCGGCCATCCTTACCCTTAACGGGGTCCGTCGGGGCCAATGTTGCAGGCGAGGGCCTCCAGGGCTTGAGCGAACCTCCGGCCGGGGGCGCGGAATAGGGTCATGTTCAGGCGCTGCAGACCATGACGATCCCATCCGCTCCTGTTCCGATCGAGGGCGGCGGCGCGCCGCTCGAGGGACCCCATGGTCCGATCGGGGTGCTGGTCTGCGGCCACGGCAGCCGCAACCGCTTGGCGGTGGAGGAATTCGCCTCCCTGGCCCTGCAGCTGCAGCACCGCATGGGCCGGGTGCCTGTGGAATACGGCTACCTGGAATTTGCCCGGCCGATCCTTCGCGATGGCCTCGATGGCCTACGCCGGCGCGGGGTGAGCCACGTGCTGGCGATCCCGGCGATGCTCTTCGCGGCGGGGCACGCCAAGAACGACATCCCCTCGGTGCTGAACACCTACGCCGCTGAAACGGGTCTGCGCATCGACTACGGCCGTGAGCTCGGCGTGGACCGTCGCATGATCCAGGCCGCTGGGGCCCGCATCCGTGCCTGCCTGGATCAGGCGGAGAACCAGGACCGGGCGGAGGGCCGGGAGCCCGTTCCCATCGATCAGACCCTGCTGGTAGTGGTGGGCCGGGGTTCCTCCGATCCCGACGCCAACAGCAACGTGGCCAAGGTGACACGGCTGCTGGTGGAGGGCTTCGGCTTCGGATGGGGTGAAACCGTGTATTCCGGCGTCACCTTTCCCCTGGTGGAGCCCGGCCTCCGCCACGTGGTGAAGCTGGGCTATCGCCGCATTGTGGTCTTCCCCTATTTCCTCTTCTCCGGCGTGCTGGTCAGCCGGATCGTGCAGCACAGCCAGCGGGTGGCCGACGACCATCCCGAGCTACAGATCCTGCAGGCCTCCTACCTGGGGGACCATCCCGAGGTGCTCGCCACCTTCCGGGAGCGGGTTGAAGACGTGCTGCGGGGCGATACGGACATGAACTGCTCGCTGTGCAAGTACCGCGCCCAGGTGCTGGGCTTCGAAACCGAGGTGGGAGCCCCCCAGCACAGCCACCACCACCACGTGGAAGGCCTGGTGGAGAGCTGCAAGCTGTGTGAAAGGGAATGCACCGGAGCCTGCCAGGAGGATGGCGTGCCCCTGCCCGGGGGGGAAGCGTCCCGTGACCATGGGCATGACCATGACCACGGGCATGACCACGACCATGACCACGGGCCGGGGCAGGGCCACCACCACGGTGCCGACCACCACCACCACACCCCCTACCCCCACGCGGACCATCCCCTGGGCCCCCGCACCTTGCGGCAACCGCCGAGCTCAACCTGAGACATCCCCAAGACCCGAATCGGAAAGGATCCGGTTGGTTTCTCACCGTTCACCTGTCTCGTCCCGGGGCGAATCCCATCGGACCTGCCCAGATCAGCCCTGCTGATCAATCGAGGATTTCCCCATTTAAAGCCTGTTTTCCACCGTTTTCAGGGGGTTTTTCCCCAGTCCGAAGCGTCAGGATCGCCGCTTCGCTCAGTACTGGGGAAAACAACGGTTTGCTCATAACGCCCTTGACAACATTCGCCTGCTGCTCCAATCCGGCCGCCCCATTGCTCTAACTCTGAGGGAAAGCAGCCGCCGCAAGCGATCTCATCGAAATCCGGGGTGATTTCAGCCTGGGCCTCCCGCTTTGACGCCATCCCCCTCCCTGTGGCGTACTGGCACTGCCGATGGATGCACGCCCCAGACGATGACGATCGAAAGCCACCTGCCCCGCCGCTCCATCCGTTCAGCCGGCGGGACCCTGCCTCAGGGGGCTTCGAACATCAGCCTGGAGGCTGAGGTACCGGAGGTGCTCTTCGAAGGGATGCGCAGCTTCATCCATAGCCATCCCGACTGGGACCAATACAGCGTGATCACCTCGGCGCTGGCGGGCTTTCTGTTCCAGAACGGCTGCCAGGACGCCCTGGTGACCCAGCATTACCTCGATGACCTGTTTCTGAGGCCATGAAAAAGGCGGAGGTGCCAGCCTCCGCCTGGTGTTTTCTCCCTTGCCCGACCCTTGGAAGGTCGCAAACAGATTGTGCAGATCTTCGGGCGATCAAACTGTGGGAACCGACACCGACCGACCGATCCGGTGTGAGACCCCTGATCCAGGCGGCCTGGGAAGGAACGGCCGTGCCGCCTGGGCTCCCGTCAGCTTTCCCCTCGACGCATCCGCTCCACCGCCGCCTCACAAGCCCGCCAGGTGAGCGCCATCGAGGTGAGCGTGGGACTCTGCCAGCCGGCACTGGGCCAGCTGGCCCCGTCGGTGACGAGCACATTGCTGGCCTGCCAGCAACGGTTCCAGGGATCCAGCACCCCCTCTTCGGGCGTGCGCGACAGCCTCGCCCCACCCAGTTCATGGATGTAATAGCCCGGTGGCGCCGCGCCGGGGGATGCCGCCGCTCCCCGCACAATCCAGGGCTCAAGCAGGGGGAGAACGAAGAGGTCCTCCAGGGGGCGGATCGTGCCACCAGCCGCCGCCACCACCGCCTCAATGCGCGCCTGCATGTGGCTCACCATGGCGCTCTCGTTGGCTCCCCAGCGGCAGACGATGTGGGGGATCGGCAGCCCCCAACGGTCGAGCCGTCCGGGATCGAGGCTCACGCGATTGGCGGGGTCGCTGAGCACCTCGCCATGGCCGATCAGGAAGCCCACGGCCTCGCCGGGGCGACGCTGCAGGGGAGTGGGGAGATCGAAACGGGAGATCGCCGTCCAGAGGCCGTAACCGCGGCGGAAGCCCAGCCCCTCGTCCGCCGTGAGGTTCACGGTGTTGGGGATGAAACAGCTGCCCGCCCCGGAGAGCTCGGTGGGCCCTGGGGGTGGAGCCACACCGGGCAGGGAGAAGAAGCGGCCGCTGGAGATGTGGTCCATCAGGTGCCGGCCGAGGCATCCGGAGGGATCAGCGAAGTGGTCCTCCCCCTGCTCCCGACTGGAATGGAGCAGAATCCGCACCGTCTCGATCGTGGAGGCACAGAGCACCACCAACGGGGCGCGCACCAGCTCCCGCTGGCCACTCACCCCATCCACGACCACCACCCCTTCGGCCCGGTGCTGGCCGGGCGCCATCACCAGATGGCTCACCACCGCCTGGCTGCGCAACCGAACCCGGCCGGTGGCCAGGGCCCGGGCCAGGGTGGTTCCTTGGGAACTGGAGGGGGGCCAGGGGGCTGCGGCGGTGGGGCGGTGGAGCGCGAAACCGCGCGAATGGATCAGGGGGAGCCCCAGCTCGCGGCCGATCGCACCGCGCAGGTGCTCCTCGGCCGGGGTGAACGGCAGGGGGTCGCGGTAGTGACCATCGGGTAACTGGGGCAGGCCATCGGCCTGGCCATGGACGCCGAGCAGGCGTTCCAGGCGTGAGTAAAAGGGGTCGAGGTCGGCCGTGCCGATCGGCCAGGCCGGCCCGTGGCCATCCCGGGCGCCCGCCTGGAACTCCGCTTCCGAGAGGCGCAGGGTGATGCCGCCCCAGGTGAGGCTGCGGCCCCCCACCTGGCGCCCCCGGGTCCAGAGAAAGGGCGCATCGGCCGGGGTGCTCCAGGGATTGCTGCGTTCATCCACGAAGAGGTCGGGATTGTGCTTCCAGAAACCCGGGTGCTGGGCCTGACGCCGCTGGCGGCCGCTGCTGAGGTTGGCGAGGCGCTGCAAGGTGTTGCGGGGTTCGCTACCAAAGGCCCGCGCCGCGGTGAGCTCCGGGCCCGCCTCGAGCACCAGCACCTTGAGGCCGGCCTCCGCCAGCACCATCGCCGCCACCCCGCCGGTGGCGCCTGAACCGACCACCACGGCATCGGGGCCGGAACCACCCATCTCCGGGCTGCCATCCCCCTGATCAGCCCCCTGCCAGCGGCCCTCCATCGCTCAGCGACCCCGCCGGACATAGCGGAGCAGCTGGCCCGGCCAGTGAAGGGGCCCATCGTGGGGCAGCACCCGCATAGTGAGCATCGAGGCGGCCAGGGGCCAGCCACCACGACGCACGGCTCCGATCAGGTGGAGCGGCACGGAAACGGCCAGCAGGAGCCAGGCCGTGAGGTGGAGGGCATAGGGCAGGGGGGTGGTGGCATGGTTCACCAGGAATTCGGTTTCCATCTGCAGACCACTTCCCACCGCCAGAAGCAGAGCCAGCAGGGGCAGGCTGTTGGCAAAGCGCCGCAGCCGTCCGGCCCCGAGGGTGAGGGAATAGGGCACGAAGAGCAGCAGCACCAGGGCGAGAACCACACCGACGTGACCATGGAGTTCGATCCACTCGCCATCAAGCGTGAAGGGAAGGCGCCCCCAACGACCATCAAAGCTCCCGAACAGCAGCAGGCCGGTGATCCAGCTGATGGCCACCAGCACGGCCGTGGCCCCATGCAGCACCCGAAGCAGGGAGGGTTGGTAGGGAACGGCCATCGGGAGCGCTTCAATCTCATCGAGATCACCAGCATCCTCGCCTCCATGGGCCCCACCCCGCCCTGCGCCTGGGAACGGCGCATAACCAAAAAAAACGGCCCAAAAGGCCGAATGGTGGAAGGACGGATCAGGAAAAAACCTGGATCGGAAGCGAAAAAAAGATTCCCAAAATTGGTGGCGGGGGCGAGATTTGAACTCGCGACCTTCGGGTTATGAGCCCGACGAGCTACCAGGCTGCTCTACCCCGCGACAGGGAGGGAACCTAAGGGGAATCGTGGATCACCCCTGGAAGGTGTCGGTTGAAACCAACTTGTGGATCCTACCAGCCCACCCTCCAGGGCCGGGGCGGGAGCTTCAGTCGAAACGGAGCTCGCCCCGCACCTCCAACTGGAGATGCGGGCCAGGATGCAGAAAGGCCTGTCCCAGCTCCTCCAGGGTGGCGGGTGTCAACCATCCCAGTTGCTCGAGCACGTGAAGTGTCACGGCGTGCTTGGCCCGAGAAGCGCCATCCTCCACCTTGATCGCCACCCCCATCCCCTCGCCAACCCGGCTGAGGCACTGGATGCCCTCAGCTCCTCCCTTGCTGACCACCTGGCCATGGGCCAGGCGCATCAGGGAGGTATCGAACCGGCCCTCACCGGCCACCAACTCCGGATGCGCCAGCATCGCCCGGCTCAGCCGTTCCAGATCCGGGTGTTCGCCGGCCCCGAGGTGGGCGAAGAGCAGGGCCATCTGGGCCAGTTGCAACTGCAGGGTGGGGGCTCCGCAGTCGTCGCGGGCCACCACCAGTTCCGCCGCCGGAAGCCCGAGGAGTTCGGCCACCCGCTTCACCACCTCCACCTGCAGGGGGTGGTCACTCTGGAGGTAGCTCTCCAGGGGCCAATGCATCTGGCGGCAGGTGGCCAGAAAGGCGGCGTGCTTGCCCGAGCAGTTGTGCTCCAAGGCACTGCTGGCACCGGGAGGCACGGGACACTGCAGCCGGCCCACCTCCAGATCCGCCCCCCAGAGCAGCCGGAAGGCCTCGCGGGCATGGGCGGCCGTACCGGCATGGGAAGCGCAGGCAATCGCCAGCCCCCGCTCCCCGCAGGCGGTGCGATCGGCGGCGCCACTGGCCACGAAGGTGGTGGCCTGGAAGGGCTTGAGGGCCGAGCGGATGAAGCTGAGCTGTTGGGGATCCCCGGCCCGCATCAGCACACGGCCCCGTTGATCGCAGACCACGGCATGGACCCGGTGGTGGGATTCAGGGATGCCATTGCGCAGCAAGCGCACCTCCAGGGAAGGCACACCAAGCCGGGGGGATCCCAGAAAGCCGGAGGACAGGGTCATGGCGATGGGGATGGTCCCAGGGGACGGAGGGGCGGTTTCAGAGAGCCTGGCAGAGTCCGGCACCTGCCAAAACAAGACCTGCCGCCAAGGCGGCCCCCTGGCGCAGGCGCCGCATCACCGGATCCACCTGGAAGCGCACCACCAACAGATCCTGTTGGCGCCAGGCGATCGGTTTCTCCCACACCTGGCCGTCGTACCAGCCCGATTCCTCGTACTCCACGGTTTCAGCTACGAGCCGCTGTCTCACATAACCCCAGCCCAGCCACTGGCGCGAAAGCAACAGAAGCGGCAGCAGTCCTGCAGCGGTGGCAGCCGCCATGGTGAGCCGCAGGGGCTCGTGGCGGAGGGTGATACTGCCGCCCGCCACCAGCAGAGCCACGGGCAGCACCAGCAGCCAGCTCAGCAGCAGGGAGCGCACCAGGGGCACGGAACCGACGGCCGGCCAGGCGAAGAACCAGGAGCGCAACAGCTGGCCGTATTCCTCCAAGGGCCGCTGCTCGGGAGGCACTGGACAGGGGGTGTCCTGCACGGGAAGGCGGAAACCGGAATCGTCCATGGGCGGGGAATCAGCCTTCCGGCACCTGGGGCTGGGGAGCGAGAGGACTCACATAGCGCTCTTGGTCGCCATGGCCCCAGAAGGATTCGAGGTCGTAGTAGGCGCGCTCCTGGGGGGTGAGCACATGCACGATCAGCTCGCCGTAATCGAGGACCACCCAGCGCCCCTCCTTCTGGCCCTCCTGGCGCAGGGGAAGCCGGCCGACGGCCTGCTCCAGGGTGTCCTCAACCGAGCGGGCGATGGCCCGCACCTGCACATCGCTGAGGCCGTTGCAGATCACGAACCAATCGGCCAGGGAGGAGATCTCCTCCACCCGGATCAGCCGGATGTCCACGGCCTTGCGGTCATCACAGGCTTCGGCGGCGAGCCGGGCCAGGGATTCGCTGTCCGGGCCGGTGATCTTGCGGGCTGGGGTCTGTTCCGGCGCGCTGGTCGGAGAGGGGGCAGGCTCAGCCATAAACGTTCTCACTGGTGACGGACTGACGTGATCCCTGCTGCTCGGCCATCTCGGCGCGGGCCTTACCGGCACTCTTGCGCAGGGCTTCGAGGCGATCTTCATAGAAGGAGCGCCGCTTCTTCTTGCGGGTCTGCTCCACGAGTTCCTTCAGGGCCCCGCCAAGGCTCTTATAGGCGTTGGGCAGGCTGTAGCCAAAACGGCAAGCCAGGTCGATAGCCCGCTCATCGGCCATCACCGCATCTTGAAGGCGTTTCTCGGAGTTGTTTTTCAAATACAGGCGGTATCCGGCGAAGCCAGACAGGCCCAGGGCCATGAACAGGAGCATGGCGTCTTGAACCCAGAGCTCACCGATCGCCCCGCCCAGGCCGATCGCCAGTGCCGCCATCTCCCAGCCGTCCCGGGGAACGGCGTCGTTCTGGATGCGCCCCACCTCATGCCAGAAGAGCAGGTTGCGATGGTCGAGGGCCAGGGCATCCCATTTCTCCAGGTCCACCTGGATCTCCACCTCATCCCGGCCGATCTCCTCGATGGTGATCAGGGGAGGATCCACGGAGGCGGAGGCTTCCACGAACACCCAGCTCTGCATCTCAGGGGGCAACAGCCCCTTCAGGCGCTGGAGTTCGCTCATCGGCGGGATTCGGCTGCAATCGCTTCAGATTAGCGATCCATGCACGATGTCAGAGACCTGGGGCTGGTGGGATGCCCGACCCGGGGGGCGCCCATGAGAGGCTGGGCACGTTTGGCTAGATCACACCCATGCCCCGCCGCACGGATCTGAGGCGCATCCTGCTGCTGGGGTCGGGGCCGATCGTGATCGGCCAGGCCTGTGAATTCGACTATTCCGGCACCCAGGCCTGCAAAGCCTTGCGCGCCGAGGGCTACGAGGTGGTGCTGGTCAACAGCAATCCGGCCTCAATCATGACCGATCCGGACCTGGCGGACCGGACCTACATCGAGCCCCTCACCCCCGAGGTGGTGGCCCGGGTGATTGAGATCGAGCGGCCCGATGCCCTGCTCCCCACCATGGGGGGCCAGACGGCCCTCAACCTGGCGGTGGCCCTGGCCGAGAACGGCACCCTGGAGCGCTTCGGGGTGGAACTGATCGGGGCCAACCTCGAAGCGATCCGCAAGGCGGAGGATCGCCTGCTCTTCAAGGAGGCCATGGCCCGCATCGGCGTGGCGGTGTGCCCCTCCGGCATTGCCAACACCCTCGAGGAAGCCGAGCAGGTGGGCGAGGTGATCGGCAGCTACCCGCGCATCATTCGACCCGCCTTCACCCTGGGGGGAAGCGGCGGCGGCATCGCCTACAACCCTGAGGAATTCCGGGCGATCTGCAAGAGCGGCCTGGAGGCCAGTCCTGTCAGCCAGATCCTTGTTGAACAGTCGCTGCTGGGCTGGAAGGAGTTTGAGCTGGAGGTGATGCGCGACACCGCCGACAACGTGGTGATCGTGTGCAGCATCGAAAACCTCGATCCGATGGGGGTGCATACGGGCGATTCGATCACCGTGGCCCCGGCCCAGACCCTCACCGACCGCGAATACCAGCGACTGCGGGACCAGTCGATCGCGATCATCCGGGAAATCGGCGTGGATACCGGCGGCTCGAACATCCAATTCGCCATCAATCCCCTCAATGGGGATGTGGTGGTGATTGAGATGAACCCCCGCGTCTCCCGCTCCTCCGCCCTGGCTTCCAAGGCCACCGGCTTTCCGATTGCCAAGATCGCCGCCCGGCTGGCGGTGGGCTACACCCTCGACGAGATCGTCAACGACATCACCGGCGCCACGCCGGCCTGCTTCGAACCCACGATCGATTACGTGGTGACCAAGATCCCGCGCTTCGCCTTTGAGAAGTTCCGCGGCAGCCCACCGGTGCTCACCACGTCGATGAAATCGGTGGGCGAAGCGATGGCGATCGGCCGCTGCTTTGAGGAATCCTTCCAGAAGGCCTTGCGCTCCCTGGAAACCGGCCTGTCCGGCTGGGGCTGTGACCGGCCCGATCCCGCCTGTGATGCTCCCGAGGAGCGCGGCGAGCTGGAGCGCGCCGTGCGCACGCCTTCCCCCGATCGGATCCTCGCGGTGCGCACCGCCATGGTGCGGGGCTACGCCGATGCAGAACTGCACAAACTCAGCGCCATCGACCCCTGGTTCCTGGCCAAGCTGCGGGGCCTGATCGAGGCCGAGCAGCGGCTGCTGACGGGCCGTCGGCTCGACGATCTCGATGGGGCAGCCCTGCTGGAGCTGAAGCAACTGGGCTTCTCCGACCGCCAGATCGGCTGGGCCACCGGCAGCGGTGAACTGGAGGTGCGCTCCCATCGCCAGGGGCTTGGCATCAACGCGGTGTTCAAGACGGTGGACACCTGCGCCGCCGAGTTCGCCTCCAGCACCCCGTACCACTACTCCACCTATGAGAGCCCGCTGGAGCGGATCGGCGCCGATGGCCAACTGGAGGTGTTGCCGGCTGCCGATGAGGTGAGCCGTGAAACCCGCCGCAAGGTGATGATCCTGGGGGGCGGCCCCAACCGGATCGGCCAGGGCATCGAATTCGACTACTGCTGCTGCCACGCCTCCTTTGCCCTGCGGGATGCGGGCTTCGCCACGGTGATGGTCAACAGCAACCCCGAAACGGTGTCGACCGACTACGACACCAGCGATCGCCTCTACTTCGAGCCCCTCACCCTCGAAGACGTGCTCAATGTGATCGAGGCCGAGCGGCCGGAAGGGGTGATCGTGCAGTTCGGCGGCCAGACGCCCCTGAAGCTGGCGATTCCATTGCTGCGCTGGCTTGCTACCCCGGCCGGGCTGGCCACGGGCACCCGCCTGTGGGGAACCTCCCCGGAATCGATCGACCGGGCTGAAGACCGGGAGCAGTTCGAGGCGATCCTGCGCCGCCTGGAGATCCGCCAGCCCCGCAACGGCCTGGCCCGCACCGATGCCGAAGCCAGGGCCGTGGCGGCCACGGTTGGGTATCCCGTCGTGGTGCGCCCCAGCTATGTGCTCGGCGGCCGCGCCATGGAGGTGGTGTTCGACCAGGAGGAGCTCAACCGCTACATGGTGGAGGCGGTGCAGGTGGAGCCCGACCACCCGGTGCTGATCGACCAGTACCTGGAAAACGCCATCGAAGTGGATGTGGATGCCCTCGCCGATGGCAGCGGGGCGGTGCTGATCGGTGGCTTGATGGAGCACATCGAACCGGCCGGCATTCACTCCGGAGATTCGGCCTGTGCCCTGCCCTCGGTGTCGTTGAGCCCCGAGGTGCTGGCCACGATCAAGGGCTGGAGCCGGGACCTGGCCCTGGCCCTGGAGGTGCGGGGCCTGATCAACCTGCAGTTCGCCATCCAGCGCGACGCTTCCGGTGTTGAAAAGGTGTTCATCATTGAGGCCAATCCCCGCGCTTCGCGCACGGTGCCCTTCGTGGCCAAGGCCACGGGCGTGCCGTTGGCCAAGATCGCCAGCCAGCTGATGGCCGGGCGCACCCTGGCCGAGCTGGGGCTCACCAGCGAGCCCGTACCGCCTCTCCAAACCGTGAAGGAGGCGGTGCTGCCCTTTAAGCGCTTTCCCGGCTCGGACACGCTGCTGGGCCCAGAGATGCGCTCCACCGGCGAGGTGATGGGCATCGCTTCAAGCTTTGGACTGGCCTACGCCAAGGCGGAACTGGCCGCCGGAGAGCCCCTTCCCACCGCGGGCACGGTGTTCCTCTCCACCCACGACCGCGATAAGCCCGCCCTGGTGCCGGTAGCCCGCCGGCTGGTGGAGGAGGGCTTTGCCCTCACCGCCTCAGCGGGCACCGCCCGAACCCTGGCTGAGGCGGGCCTGGCGGTGGAGCCGGTGCTGAAGGTCCATGAGGGAAGGCCCAACATCGAGGACGCCATCCGTTCCGGCCAGATCCAGCTGGTGATCAACACGCCGATTGGGCGACAGGCCGCCCACGACGATCGCTATCTGCGCCGCGCCGCCCTCGACTACGCCGTGCCGACGGTGACCACCCTGGCCGGCGCCCGGGCCGCCGTGGAAGCGATCGCTGCCCTGCGCCGCCAACCTGAGCTCGAGGTGGTGGCCCTGCAGGACATCCACCGGCCCTGGGGGGGGCCTCCGGCGGACGGTTGATGGGGCCAGAACTGATGCAGCTGGTGGCCCTGACCAGCAAGGGCCCGCCCCTAGGCTGGCGTTCGTTCTCTTAAGCCCGTGAGCAGCAGCACCCTCTCCACCCCGGTTGTCCCCGGCACCGATCTCACCGCCGCCTTCCGGGCCGCCTATGAGAACCGTTACACCTGGGAGCCTGGCTTTGGCGGCTATCAGGGCAGCTGCGTGTGGGAGCAGGGCGATCGCCGGGTGGAGGGCCGCTTCCGGGTTGGCGCCGACCTGAAGGCCACCGTTGAGGGCATCGACGACGAGGCCGTGCATAAGGCCGTGGCGTCCCAGCTCTGGGAGGTGGCGATCCACCGCGTGCGGCGCCCGTTTGAACAAACCCACGCCGGCAACACCTTCACCGCCGGTGACACAGACACGGTGGGCACCGAGGTGGTCGTCGGTGGCAAGGGCCAGGGCGACCGTTACCGCATCAAGGACGACGTGGTGACCATGGTGCACCGCCACATCCACGGCTCGGTTGTGACGATCTTCACCACCGAGGTGCTGGACACGGGCGCTGGCTACCTGAGCCACACCTACACAAGCCAGTACAGCGATCCGGCCAGCGGCGAAACCCGCGGTGGCCGCAGCAGCTTCACCGACACCTTCATTCCCCTCCCGGGTGGTGGTCCCTGGGTGCTGGCGGAGCGAGTGGTGGTGAGCGAGCAAGACGAAACGACTCCCCAGGATGGGGCCGTTGAGGGGCGCCAGATCTTCCGCTTCGAGGATCTGGCACCCCTCAGCTGAGTGCTCCTGACCGTCCAAAGCGATCCCTCCACCCACTGATGGGCGGAGGGATCCCGCAGCCGGGGGTTCAGGAACCGAGGAGCTTCACTCGCCGTCGTGCAAGGGGGTGATGTTCTGCAGACGGTCGTTGAGCTGCATCGCCATCGACTGCCGGCCGATCGCCAGCACCTTCAGGGTGTCTTCATGCATGCGGAGCTGGGCATCGGCCACCTGCATACCCCGCACCAGTTCCTTGATTTCGTCGGGCAGGGAGTTGAGTTCATAGCGCTTGCCCTCGAAGGTGAGCACGGGGGGTTGCTGGTCGGGGGTCTGCACGGAGGGTCGGCATAGAGCAGCGCAACCTTAGGCAAAGCCCGAGCTGCCACCGGCACCGCAGCGAGCTCGGCGGCAGCCACACCAAACGACACAGCCCCAAGGCCGCCAGTTTCGCGGCGATCTCTTCGGAGAGCGTCGTTAGTCCGGGAGCGAGAAGTTAGCCCTCGATGCGGATCAGCTGGCGTTGGCAGAGGTCGCGGTAGCGGCCGCCGCGGGCCATCAGGCTGTCGTGGTTGCCCTCCTCCACGATGCGGCCCGCCTCCAGCACCAGGATCCGGTTGGCCTCCTGCACGGTGGAGAGCCGGTGGGCGATCACCAGCACGGTGCGCCCGGCCATCGCCTGATCCAAGCCCCGCTGTACCGCCTCCTCCGCCTCGGCATCGAGGGCGCTGGTGGCCTCATCAAGCAACAGCACGGCCGGATTGCCGAGCACTGCCCGGGCGATGGCCAGGCGTTGTAGCTGGCCCCCGGAAAGGTTGCTGCCCCCCTCCTCCAACCGCGCTCCATAGGCTCCGGGAAGGGCCTCGATGAAGCCATCGGCATTGGCCAGCCGGGCCGCCTCACGGATCTGGGCCGGGCTGGCCAGCCGACCGAAGGCAATCGCCTCCGCCACCGTGCCAGAAAAAACCCGGCTCTGCTGGGGCACCAGGGCCACGGCCCGCCGCAGATCCCGGGCCTGCAGATCGGCCAGGTCCTGGCCATCCAGCAGCACCCGCCCCCGCTGGGCGGTGTTGAAGCGAAGCAACAGGGAAAAGAGGGTGCTCTTGCCGGCGCCGGAGGGGCCCACCAGGGCCACCACCTGGCCGGGCGCAATCCGCAGGGATAGGTCATGGAGTACGGGCTTGTCGGGCCTGTAGCCGAAGCTGACGTCCTCGAAGACCAGCTCACCCTGCACCTCGCCGAGGGGCTGGGCTCCTGGGCGATCTGGCGGCTCCACCGGTTCGGCCTCAATCGCCCGCAGGCGCCGCAGTGAAGCCTGGCCCTGCTGAAATTCGTTGTAGTTGGTGGTGAGGTGGGCGATCGGATCGATCAGCATCAGCAGGGCCGCCACGTAGCTGCTGAAGCCAGCGCTGTTGAGGCCGCCGCTGTGGATGCGGGCGGCGCCGATCAAGAGCACCGAGAGGATGCCGGCGGCCTCGATGAAGCCCACCACCGGGTGCTGCAGGGCCAGGAGCCGCAGGGTGCGGTAGCGGGCCCGGCGGTGCAGATCCACCTCCGCATCGAAGCGTTGCTGCAGCCAGGGTTCGGCGGCAAACGCGCGCACCAGAGGCAGGCCACCAATGGCTTCCCCCAGGAGCGAGGCCAGCTCGCTCACCTGCTTCTGGCTGCGCTCGGCCGCCCCCATCACCCGGGCTCCGAACAGGCTCACCAGCACGGCTACCACCGGCGCCAGCATCAGGGTGGCCAGGGCTAGGGGCCAATCCAGCCAAAGCATGTAGCCCAGCACTGCCACCAGCTGCAGGGCGCTCGGGGTGCTGTCCTGAAGGGTCTTGTAGATCACCTCCCCAACCCGGTCCGCGTCCTCGGTGAGGCGGTAGGTGAGGTCGCCGGCCGAGAGCTTCTCCAGGGCGCCGAACTCCAACCGCTGCAGGCGGGCAAAGAGCTGGCGGCGCAGGTCCTGGCTCACGGCCAAGGCGGGGCCGGCCAACAGGGTGTCTTGGCCGAACTGGGCAGCCTTCTGCACCATGAACACCGCCAAGGCCAAGCCAATGCTGCGCAGCACCGCCGGGAAATCACCGGCCCCAATGGCCGGAATCAGCTTGCCGGCCAGGGAGGCGAGCAGGGGCCAGCAGGCCACGAAGACCAGCATGCAAAAGCCCCCAGCCAGCAAGCGGGGCTGGTGGGGCTTCAACAGGGGCCAGAGCCGGCGGAAGCCGGCCGGCGAAGGGGCAAGCATCTGGGCAGCGTAGTAGTCGTGGTGCCCGCCCGAACCCCAACCGCTGGTGTGCCAGCTTGAAGGCCTGGGCAAAGGACGGCTGTGAAACTCGATCAGTACCTCAAATGGCATGGCCTGGCCGCCACGGGCGGGGAGGCCAAGCAACGGATCCAACGGGGTGATGTGAAGGTGAATGGGGCGATCGAAACCCGGCGGGGTCGCCACCTCTCCCCTGGCGATGCGGTGGAGATCGATGGCAGGGAGAGGATTGTGATGCCACCGGCGGCCGAAGCGGCTGGGCTGGCGGCACCGGATCGCCTGCCCCCGACTTGGGGCTGATCGGAAATCGCCCGAACGGAGCCTCGCTCGGCCTGCCTGCAGGGGCGGTTTGCTGGGCAGCGGCTGGGGGAGCGCTGGGCTGACGGTGCGGACGAGGTTTTAGCCTTTGTCGATTGTTTGTGGGTGCCGCCGGTGCGCAGGACCGTCATCGCGGGGAATTGGAAGATGCACATGACCTGCGCCGAGACGCGGGAGTTCGCTGCGGTCTTCCGTCCCCTGATCGCCGATCTGCCCAGCAATCGCCAGGTGGTGCTTGCGCCCCCCTTCACATCGATTCCCACCCTCTGCCGCCACCTGGAGGGGGCCGGCGTGGCGATTGCCGGTCAGAACGTGCACTGGGAGGAGAGCGGCGCCTACACCGGCATGATCTCGGCGCCGATGCTGATCGAGCACGGCGTCAGCCACGCAATCGTGGGTCACAGCGAGCCGCGCAAGTACTACAGCGAAACCGACGAGCAGATCAATCTGCGCGCCCGCACGGCCCAGGCCCATGGCCTGATCCCGATCCTGTGCGTGGGGGAGAGCCTTGATCAGCGCGAGGCCCGCGAGACCGAACGGGTGATTCATCGCCAGATTGAACAGGGGCTCGAAGGCATCGACCCGCTGCGTGTGATCGTGGCCTATGAGCCGATCTGGGCGATCGGCACCGGTAAGTCGTGCGCCGCCGAGGAGGCCAACCGCATCTGCAGCCTGATCCGGGGCTGGGTGGGCAACCCCGATGTGGTGGTCCAGTACGGCGGCTCGGTGAACCCGGGCACAATCGATGAGTTGATGGCCCAGAGCGACATCAATGGTGTGTTGGTGGGGGGTGCTTCCCTCGATCCGGTGAGCTTCGCCCGCATCGCCAACTACCAGGTGCCGGTGGCGGTCTGAGGGCCCGATCGTGCCCGGGGTGACTCCCCACGACCCCACCTCTGCGGGAGCGTCGACACCCAGGCGGCTTGCGGAGCGACTGCCGGGGCTGCGAGGCATGCCGATCCCGGGGAGCCACACCCTGGTCATGGGGATCCTCAACCTCACCCCGGATTCCTTCAGCGATGGCGGCCGCCTCCGCGGGGTGGATGGGGCGGTGCGGGCCGCCGGCAGGATGCTCGCCCAGGGGGCCGATCTGCTCGACCTCGGGGGCCAGAGCACCCGGCCCGGGGCCGAGGAGATCGGGTCCGAGCGGGAAATCGGCCGGGTGCTGCCGGTGCTGCGGGCGATCCGGGCGGCCTATCCCGAGGCGGTGCTCTCGGTGGACACCTTCCGGGCCCCCGTGGCCGAGGCGGCCTTGGCGGCCGGTGCGGACTGGATCAACGACGTGGGCGGCGGCCAGCGGGATCCGGAGATCCTGAAAGTGGTGGCCGATGCGGGCTGCCCCTACGTGCTGATGCACAGCCGCGGCGACAGCCTCAGCATGGATGGCCTGGCCGTCTACGGCGATGTGGTGGAGGAGGTGCGCCAGGAATTGCTGGCCGCCACCGAGCGCGCCATGGCCACCGGAGTGGAGGCAGCGCAGGTGATCTGGGATCCGGGGCTGGGCTTCGCCAAAGACACCGAGCACAACCTCGACCTGCTACGGGGGCTGGCTGCCCTGCGTGCCGAGGGCTTTCCGCTGCTGGTGGGCCCCTCCCGCAAGCGCTTCATCGGGGCAGTGCTCGAAGAGCCACGGCCCCGGGCACGGCTTTGGGGCACCGCAGCGGTCTGCTGCCAGGCGATCGCGGCTGGGGCAGCTATCCTGCGGGTCCACGATGTGGCCCCGGTGGTGCAGACGGCTCGAATGGCCGACGCCCTCTACCGAACGCAGGTGGTTTGCAGACCCCGTGGGGCCGGGTCAAGCATCAATCCTTCTTGACCCCTTCAATCCGATCCTCAATCTCCTGGTAAATCTCCTGCAGTTGGGTGATGTTCTCGTCGCTGGTTTCCCAGTAGCCGCGGCCATTCACCTCGAGCAGGGTGCCCACGATGCGCCGGAAGCTGTGGGGGTTGAGCTCCATCAGGCGCTGGCGCATCTCGGGATCGTTGATGAAGGTGTCGTTGGCCTCCTCATACACGAAGTTGTCGACGGCTCCGCTAGTGGCGCTCCAGCCCAGGGTGAAGTTGAGCCGCTTGGCGACTTCGCGCACCCCCTCGTAGCCCGAATTGAGCATGCCCTCGTACCACTTGGGATTGAGGAGCTTGGTGCGGGAATCGAGGCGGATCGTTTCACTCAACGAGCGCACCTGGGCATTGGCCGTCGTGGTGTCGGCGATGTAGCTGGTGGGGGCCTTGCCGTCGTCCCGCAGTCCCGCGATCAACTTGGTGGGGTCGGAATCGAAGTAATGGCTCACATCGGTGAGCGAGATTTCGGCTGAATCGAGGTTCTGGAAGGTGACATCGGCAGTTTTCATGGCCGATTCGAACACTTCACGGTTTTGGTTCATCTCGCCGGGGTTATCGGCGTTGAAGGCGAAGGTTTTGCGGGAGAGATACATCTCCTGCAGCTCCCCTTCCTCTTCCCAGGTGCTGTTCTCCACCGCCAGGTTCACGTTGGAGGAATAGCTGCCGCTGGCGTTGGAAAACACGCGGGTGGCGGCGTCCCGCAGGGAGATGCCCTGCTCGGCAGCCTGCTCCTGGCTGTGCTTGCGCACAAAGTTCATCTCGAGGGGCTCATCGGCCTCGGCGGCCATCTTCACCCCCTGGTCGATCAGGGCCATCTGGTTGATGAAGAGATCACGGAAAACCCCCGAGCAGTTCACCACCACATCGATGCGGGGCCGACCCAGTTCTTCGAGCGAGATCAGCTCCAGCTTGTTCACCCGGCCCAGGGAATCGGGCACGGGACGCACGCCGATGAACCAGAGGATCTGGGCGAGGGATTCGCCGTAGGTCTTGATGTTGTCGGTGCCCCAGAGCACGCAGGCGATCGTTTCCGGCCAGGTGCCCTGCTCGGCTTTTTGGCGCTCGATCAGCCGGTCCACCACCACCTTGGCGGCGGCAATGGCGGCCCGGGTGGGAATCGATTGGGGATCGAGGGCGTGGATGTTCTTGCCGCTGGGCAACACGCCAGGGTTGCGGATCGGATCGCCGCCGGGGCCCGGCAGCACGTATTCGCCATCGAGGGCCCGCAGCAGGCTCTCCATCTCCATGTCGGCGCAGATCTGCTCGAGGCAGAAGCGCAGGTAGGCGAAGGTTTTGTCCAGTTCCGGCTGATCCACCTCGCCAAACCCACCGCTGCGGCAGGCGGCCAGCCAGGGGGAGGGGAGCTGGAAGCCGAAACGCTCCAGCAGGTTGAAAAACCAGCTGAAGTTGCGGCGCAGCGTGACGCGGCCATCGCTGCCCGTGACCTCCTTGACCATGGCCCCCACCGCGATGCGACAGGTTTCGGTGATCAGTTGGTTGAGCTCCACATCGGCGAGCACGCCGGCGTCGTTGCCCTTGTAAACGTCGGCGATGGTGCGGCCGCGGCTCTCGGCCAACAGACCGGGCAGCGAGCGCAGGCCCTCCTCCTCCCGCTCCAGGGCGGCGATGTTGACCAGGGTGGCGATCGCCTCCTCGGCGGTGGGGGGCTTGCCGATCGTGTGCAGGCCGCAGGGCAGCAGCCGGCTCTCGATCTCCATGAGCTGGCGGTACACCGCCCCCACCACGCCATCGCGGCCGTCTTGATCCAGCTCGGAGCCGTCCACCTCCGGCAGGGTCACATCCTTGTCAAGGTTGCACTGGCGCGCGGTTTCCACGATCGCGTTGACGATCTGCACGCCCCTCGAGCTTTCGCGCAGCTGCTGGTAGCTGCCCACCAGCTCACCCAGCTCCTTAAGGCCCTTGTAGAGACCGGCGTTTTCAGCCGGCGGGGTGAGGTAGCTGATCGTGGAGGCGTAGCCACGCCGTTTGGCGATCGTGGCCTCGGAAGGGTTGTTAGCGGCGTAGTAATACAGATTCGGCAGGGCGCCGATCAGGGAATCGGGATAGCAGGTTTCGCTCATGCCCATCTGCTTGCCGGGCATGAACTCCAGCGAGCCGTGGGTGCCGAAATGGAGCACCGCATCGGCGCCCCACACCTTCTCGAGATAGGTGTAATAGGCGGCGAAGCCGTGGTGGGGGCTGGCGCTGCGGGAATAGAGCAGCCGCATCGGGTCGCCTTCGTAGCCGAAGGTGGGCTGCACCCCCACAAACACGTTGCCGAAGTGGCGGCCGTAGATCAGCAGGTTGGTGCCATCGGAATTGAGGTTGCCGGGGGGCTTGCCCCAGTTCTCCTCAAGGCGCTCGGAATAGGGGGTGAGGCGCTCGTATTCGGCCACGCTCATGCGGTGGGCAATCGCCAGCTCCGGCGCTCCCTGCAGGGCCTCGGGATCGGTGAGCACCGCCTCCATCAGCGCCTTGGGCGTGCGGGGCATGTCGGCCACGCTGTAGCCCTTGAGCTTCATCTCCTCGAGCACCCGGAAGATCGAGCCGAACACATCCAAATAGGCGGCCGTTCCCACGTTGCCCTTGTCGGGCGGGAAGCTGAACACGGTGATCGCCAGCTTCTTCTCGGCGCGGGGCTTGATCCGCAGCGAAGCCCAGCGGATGGCCCGCTCGGCGATCGCATCGACCCGGTCCTGCAGGGTGTGGGCCTTGCCGGTGGCGTCGTCGCGGCCGGAGAGCACGATCGGCTCAATGGCGCCATCGAGCTCGGGGATGGCGATCTGCAGGGCCACCTGCACTGGGTGGAGGCCCAGGTCACTCTCTTCCCATTCCTGGGTGGTCTGGAACACCAGGGGCAGGGCCACCATGTAGGGGCAGTTGAGGCGCTTGAGCGACTCGATGGCCTTGGGGTGGTCCTGGCGGGCAGGACCGCCCACCAGGGCGAAGCCGGTGAGGCTCACCACCCCATCCACCAGGGGCACCTCGGGGTTGAGCGGGTCGTAGAAGAAGGCATTGACCGGCTTGGAGAAATCCAGGCCGCCGCAAAACACGGGGATCACCGTGGCGCCGCGGTATTCCAACTCCTGGATCACCGCCACGTAGTGGGCCTCATCGCCGGTCACGATGTGGCTGCGCTGCAGCACCAGGCCGATCACCGGACCTTTGCGGGCCTTCTCGGTGAGATCACTGCGGCTGGCAGTCCAATTGAGGTACTCCTTGAGGTCTTCGAACATCCCCGGAGCCAGGGGATGCCAGATGCCCAGATCGGGGAACACCACCGGATCGGCCACCTGCAACGCGGGCCGGTCCGTCTCCCCCCGGGGGAAGACGTATTTATCAGCCAGCATCAACAGGAAGTTGCGCAGGTTGTCCGGCGTGCCGCCCAGCCAGTACTGGAAGCTGAGCATGAAAGAGCGGGCATCCTGCGCCTTCTCCACCGGCAGGTACTTGAGCACCGCCGGCAGGGTGTTGAGGAGCTTGAGCATCGCGTCCTGGAACCCCGCCGAGGAACCGCCCTTCTCCTTGCGCTTCTTCATGAACTGGGCGATGGCGCTCTTGCTCTGGCCGAGCTGGGCCATCGAGAAGGTGCCCAGCTTGTTGAGGCGCATCACCTCGGGCATCGAGGGGAACACCACCGCCGCCTTGAGCCGGTCCCGGTGGGGCGCCACGGCCTCCACCACCTTCTGGGCCAGGTCTTCGATGAAGATCAGCGAGGCGATGAACACATCGGCCGCCGCCACGTCGGCGCAGAAGTCGGCGTAGTTCTGGGGATCGCGCAGTTCCTCGATCAGGTAGCCGCTCAGCTCGATCGCGAGGGCGCCGTTGTGGTCATTGATCGCTTGGGCGGCGGTGGTGAGCGCGTTCTGGTACTGGGGCTCGAGCACCACGTACACGGCCTTCATCACGGCCCGTCCCTCGGCGGCGGTCCCTGCAGCAGGGCTGACCCGGCGGTTGGCGGAGCGGACCTGCGTGAACATGCGACTCGACTGATTGAGCAATGTGAAGGAGCCTACGAAGCGACGCCGGCCTATGCGAGGCGAGCGGCGAAGGCGTTACAGGAGTGAAGGCGGCGGAGCAGCCACCCGCCCGTAGCCCAGGCGGGCCAGCAGGGGTCCGGCCATCGCCGTGGTGATCAGGGCCATCAGCACCCCCATGGTGAACAGCGCGGGGCTGATCACCCCGAGCGAGAGGCCCACGTTGAGCACGACCAGTTCGGTGAGGCCGCGGGTGTTCATCAGCCAGCCCAGGGCCTGGGCCTCCCGCGGCGGCACGCCACTGGCGCGGGCGACGGCCCAGGTGCCGAGGAACTTGCCCGCCACCGCCACCAGCAACAGCAGGGCGGCCGCCAGGGCGAGCGCCGGCGTGTTGAGGCTGCCGATGCTGGTGTTCAGGCCGCTCATGGCGAAAAAGAGCGGCAGGAGCAGCCGCAGCACCACCGTTTCAAGCCGTAAGGCCAGCCAGCGGTGCAGGGCCTCGCTGCGCGGCATCGCCAAACCCCAGAGGAAGGCCCCGAAGATCACGTGCACGCCGATCAGCTCGGTGGCCACGCCGCTGAGCAGGGCACCGCTGAACACCAAGGTCTGGAGCAGTTCGCCGGGGGCCTCGCCGCGGCGATGGCGGCGCTCCATCCAGCGGCGCAGGGGGGCGGTGGCCAGCAGCAGCACCGTGGCGTACAGCGCTGTGCCGACCAGGGTGGGCAGGGCCCCCAGGGCGGAGCCGGAGCGACTGAAGGCCACCACCGCCGCCAGCAGGCTCCAGCCCACCACATCGTCGAGGGCGGCCGCCGTGATCGCCAGCGCCCCCAGGGGCTGGGCCATCAGGTTGCGCTCCGCCAGGATCCGCGCCAGCACGGGAAAGGCGGTGATCGCCATGGCCGTGCCCATGAACAGGGCCCCGGCCACGCTGTGGTCGCCCGGCAGCAGATCCGGCTGCCAACCCTCAAAGCCATAGGCCAGGGCGAGCCCCAGCAGCAGCGGCAACAGCACCCCCACCGTGGTCACCCGGCTGGCCAGCGGGATGCGGCCCTGCAGGAGCCGGGGGTTGAGCTCCAGCCCCACCAGAAACATGAACAGCACCAGGCCCAGCTGCCCGAGCAGGTTGAGCTGGGTGCGGACCGCCGGGCTGAACAACCAGGCCGAAAGCTGGGGCTGCAGGGCCCCCAGCAGGCTGGGCCCGAGCAGGATGCCGCCCACGATGTCGCCCAACACGCGGGGCTGGCCGAGGCGATCGGCCAGCTGGCCCAACAGCTGGGCCACCGTGATCACCAGGGCTACGGCCAGCAGGGCAATGACCAGGGGGGGAAGCTCCATGGCCGAGGGCCGAAGGCCTGGCCATCCTGAAGCCGCTGGGGCGGGGTCCAGAGCCAGGGCCAGGACTCCAGACAAGCCCCCGGAAGCAGCGCCGCCCCATAGGCTCGGCAGCACCGGCTGCGGTCCCTTCCCATGACGAGCACCCCCTCCTCCCTGGCCTCCGGCCTTTCCGCAGCCCCGGTCCCGGTGGTGGTGGCCGGCGCCCTGGGTCGGATGGGCGCCGAGGTGGTGAAGGCGGTGCGCGATGCCGCCGATTGCACCCTGGTGGGCGCCATCGACACCACCTCGGGCAAGGAGGGCGCCGATGTGGGCCTGGAGCTGGGCCTGGGCGAGCTGGAGGTGGCGATCACCGCCGATTTCGAGGGCACCCTGTGCCAGGCCAGCCAGGCGGTGCGCAACGCCGGCCCCGGCGGCGGCGCGGTGCTGGTGGATTTCACCCATCCCAGCGTGGTCTACGAGCATGCCCGCGGCGCGATCGCCTACGGGGTGCATCCCGTGATCGGCACCACCGGCCTCTCGCCGGAGCAGCTGGCCGATCTGGCCGAGTTTGCCGCCAAGGCCTCGGTGGGCGGCGCCGTGATCCCCAACTTCTCGGTGGGCATGGTGCTGCTGCAGCAGGCGGCGGCGGCGGCGGCCCGCTTCTACGACTACGCCGAGCTCACCGAATTGCACCACAACCGCAAGGCCGATGCGCCCAGCGGCACCTGCATCAAAACGGCCGAACTCATCGAGGAGCTGGGCAAGGCCTTTAACCCAGCCCAGGTGGAGGAACACGAAAGCCTGGCGGGCTGCCGCGGCGGGCGGCGCGAGAGTGGCCTTCGGCTCCATTCGATTCGGCTGCCGGGGCTGGTGGCCCACCAGGAGGTGATGTTCGGCGGCCCCGGCGAGACCTACACCCTGCGCCACGACACGATCGACCGATCCGCCTACATGCCCGGGGTGCTCCATACGGTGCGGCGGGTGCGACAGCTCGATGGGCTGGTGTACGGCCTGGAGCGCTTGCTCTGAGCCACCAGCGCGGGACACTGGCGCCATGTTGATTCCCCTGCGACCCGGAGAGCTGGAGCGCCTGATTCCAGCGGTGGCCACCGGTCCTCAGTTCAATGCCTGCAGCCGCGAGCCCCGCAAGCTGCTGCAGCGGGTGTTGATCTCGGTGATCGGAGGGGTGCTCACCCTGCTGATCAGCCAGACCCTGCTCTTCTCCAGCAAGCTCGGCCCCGTGACGCTGGTGGTGGGGGTGGTGTTCCTCCTTTATCTGCTTTGGGGACCGATCCTCGAGGCGGGG
>Ga0209597_1000393_pt1 | contig 29073 bp, 47 predicted proteins | sample M_140625_MF_Meta_FD_187316 | JGI IMG/M metagenome (GOLD analysis project Ga0209597, IMG submission 187316) | Freshwater microbial communities from Lake Montjoie, Canada to study carbon cycling - M_140625_MF_MetaG (SPAdes) (version 2) | ecosystem: Environmental > Aquatic > Freshwater > Lake... | reverse complement strand
ACGCGCTGACTATTTGTTTAATCAAATAATGAACGATGCAGGTATTCAATATACAAGTGATTATCTTTCAACAATCTTAGACCATATTTACGTTCCTTTTGTGAATGGTCAGTATTTGAATAGTGCTTTGGGCTTAAATGACGTTGCGAGTACGTTAGCTTACGCAACAAATCAAACGTTTACATTTACACCAACAAATAACATTAAAAATCTATACTTGCCATTAACCGAATATGAAGACGCTGAAAATGATTGGAGCGGTGGAATTTATACAGCGCCTTTTAGCGGTCAATTTACTTTTCGAATTTGGGCAAATGGAACGGCAACTTCTTCAGGAAGCAACTATGTAACTGATTTAATTTTGAGTTATTTCTATTACGTCAACGATGTATTTATAGATTCTACATTTAGCAATTTTGTAGACAATTCAAATTTATATTCACACACTTTTTTAAAAGACAATACAGTCACTCTTTTGTTAAACGCAGGAGATACTTTGAAAATAAAAATCGAAGGTGTTAGTGGAGTTTATAACACTTCAACATTTGATATTGAATTTGTAGGTAACGGAGCAAATGATTACACAGGAACAGGAGTTGAACTTGTAAGCGTTGGAACATCATTGACGGGAGATACTTGTTTAATGGAATTCAACGCTCCAGATATGAAGCAAATTGATTTCATGACGTCGATTCAAAAGATGTTCAACCTTGTCTTCGTTGCCGACAAGACGCTACCAAACACGCTTCGAATAGAACCAATGGTTGAGTATATCGCAAGCGGTAACACGCTCGATTGGTCGCAGAAACTTGACTTGTCAAAAGACATCATGTACTCGCCAACAACCGACTTGCAAAAGGCGAAGTTTAGTTTTACATACACCGAAGACGGTGACTATTATAATTCAGTCTACAAAGACAATGGACGCATCTACGGAAGATATGAAGTAACGGAATCAGATTTTGAAGTAATTAACGAGTTCGCAACTGGCGAAGAAAAGGTTGAATTGTCATTCGCGTCTACACCTTCTGCACCTGTACAAAACACGGACGTAGTTGTTCCTGTTTTCACCAACGCAGAAGGTCAATTCGTACAACCGAAACCGCGCATACTTTACTACTTTGCTGACTTCTTTGTAAATATGTACGATGAGGTAAGCGGTGACGTAATTCAAACGGCTGTGAAGTGTCTAAACAACTACTCGACAATGAACGCAACGGTGTCAGATAGCGACTTGAACTTTGCTCCCGAAGTACCTATTCACACAATCGTTGCTAATCCATACAACAACCTTTACAATCGTTATTGGAGAAACTATTACCGTGAACTATTCGACGGACAAGCACGCATCTTAGAGGGTATGTTTGCCTTAACGCTTAACGACATATTTACGTTTCAATTTTCAGACAAGATTTGGATAATAGATTCTTGGTGGAGAGTGTTAGAAATTAGCGGTTATGTGGTAGGTGAGCAAGATATGACGAAGGTCAAACTTATTCGCGTTCTCGACATCAACAACGATTGCGATATTGTACCTGTATCGGCTAACCTTGACCAATCGTTAAATTGGGAAACACCGAACGGAGATCCTGCGGTAGTAACGCAAGATTGTTGTCTTCGTTTTGGCTACAACTGGAACTCTGCAAAGAACGATTGTTTCTCACAGCCAAACAACGGAACACGTTCCTTCATCACTCAACAAGTACCTTCGTTAGCACCAACACGATTCGGTGCGCCTGTTAACTTCAGCGGTGCGATTAGTCAACCAGTTAGGTCAGTAAGCACAGACTATGTCGTAACGAATTTTGACAGAACTATTTTACTTACTGACTTAGCAGCAGATATTGACGTTTACCTTCCGTCCGCACAAACAACACGCGGCACGATAATCAGTATCAAGTTAGTAAGTGACGATTATGGCGCAACGCTTTACGCATACACAGGTCAAAAGATTGAAAGTGCGGTGACGTATGTAATGAAAACAACTGGAAGTGTAATTACTTTGGTAAGTGACGGAAGCAACTGGAAGATTGATAGTGAAAACGACAACACAATAACGTGGACTATTGACTTCATGAGCAGTTTAAGCGTAACCGTTTTCGCACCTTATAGCTTAATAATCAACAAAATTGACAACGTAAAGAATAGTCCTGTCATAACAATTACTGACGACGGCAGTCCTTACACATTAGGCACTAACATAGGTATTGGAAGTGCTATTGTTTTCACCGCAAACACCGCATCTGTTGTTAACGCAATAATAGAACGAGCATGATAAACATGGAAAATAAATCAGGTGCTATGGTCGCTTGTTTAGAGTTCATTAAGTTGAACATAAAAAGTCAAAGCGAGTTCGGACGTATTGCTAACGGCAAACGTAAGTTGGAAATGTGGAAGCACTACGCTTGGAAAGTGACACGCATTTCCGTAAACGTAGCCATTTGGATATTTATTTTATATAAACTACTCTCATAATGGCAAACACAATAGATTTAGTTGTAACCACCAACGCGGTCACCGTCCTTAATAAGACGAGTGAAGCGGCAGAAAATACAGCGAAAGGATTTACAAGTGCAAAGGCAGAACTTCGTGCGCTGAATAATCAGTTGCTCACGATGGATCAAACCAGCGAAGCGTTCAAAGTAGCTTCAAAAAGAGCAGCCGAATTAAAGGACAACATTTCCGACTTAGGTGCTGAGATTAGTGCTAACGCAGGTAACGCTTTCGAAGGTCTTTCTAACAATGTTGGTTTGTTTGGTTCACGTCTTATGTCGCTTGACTTAAAAGGCGCAGGACAAGCGTTGAGTGGAATGGGTGCGGCAGTTGGTCGTATTGATTTTAAGACATTAAGAGAAGAAGTTGGTGGTCTTACAAAAGGACTTGCAAATCTTGGAAAGGCTGTACTTGCTAATCCTTTCTTTTTAGCAGCAGGAGCATTAGCTGCCATGATTGTTTACTACAAAGAAATTGGTGATTTAATAAATGGAACGGCAGAAAAGGTTAAAAAACTTGAAGAAGGAAATGTTGTTTTAGACAAACAAAATCAAATTTTAGACGCTCGTATTAACAAAGAAAAAACGTTATACGGAGAAAGTTTTAAGACGCTTGAACTTGAAAAGGAGAAAGCACGAAATAATATAACAGTTGCAGAGAACGAACTTGCAATCGCAAGAACAACTGGCGACATTAATATAATTCGTGAAAAAGAGAACAAGTTAATTGAGATGCGTAACTTGTTAAGCGGAATAACTAACAAAGGCGAAGCGGATAGATTAAAAGGAATTGAAAAAGCCAGAGAGTTAACTATTGCAGGATATAAAGAACAACAAGAAAGAGAAAAAGCAATTGCTGAATTTGAAAATTTAAGAGCGCAACAACTTGCGGTTATTTCTCAAAAGCAAACAGAGATTAAAGCCTCATTAGATGCTCAACGTGTAACTGACATAAAAATACTAACTGACGCAAGACAAAATTTTTCTCAACGAGATAAACAAACAAAATTTGAAATTCTTCAAGAAAATAGAAAAAAACAACTTCAAGCAGAATTAAACAAACTTTTAGAAGAAGAACAAATTATTCGCAATGCTAAACTTGCAATTGCTACCGAAACAACTGTTGAGGACTTAAAAAGATTAGAAAAAGATAAACAAGATACAAAAAGAGCAAAAACACAATTTCAAGAAGTTCAGTCTTTAGGTCTTAAGAAAATTGAATTTAATGAAATTGTTGTAAATACAATTCTTTCCCAAGAAGAAAAACTTAAAAAAGCGCAAGAAGCAAATGCAAAAGAATTAGCCGAAAAACAAAGGCTTCAAATGTTGCAAAGATTAGACATTGCAAGTTCTGGATTAGACGCTTTAACAGCATTAAACGAAGCGTTTACAAAGAAAGGGCAACAACAGTCTAAGAAACAATTTCAGATTCAAAAAGCATTGAACTACGCGTCCGCTGTAATCGATACTTATGGCGGTATAAATAGAGCGTTAAACGACAAGACAATGCCTTCAACAACGGCTCGTATTATTCAAGCGTCAATCGTTGGTGCAATGGGATTAGCTAACGTTATAAAGATTGCAAAGACGGAATACGGAGCAGCAACACCACCTTCTGGAACAAATATGAGCGCAGGCAGTGGCGGAGATAACGGAACAAACGCTCCTTCACCTGCGAACTTTGCCTTTGTCGGCAACCAACCCAACCAACAACAACCACCGCTTCAGGCATACGTCGTTGGAACGCAAGTGAGCAGCAATTTAGAAGCACAACAATTAATTCAAAATCAATCTAAACTTGGAGGATAAAAAATGAAAAAAATTAAAGTAATTGAATACGGAGTGGACGACGAGGGTTTGCTCGGAGTGTTCGCCATTTCCGTAGTAGAACAACCTGCTATTGGAGTTGATTTCGTAGCGTTAAGCGAACAACACACGGTAAAGTTCAAAGAAGATTTCAGAGGACTTCTTTACGGAGCGTTATTGATTCCCGACCAACTAATTTACCGACGTGACGACAAGACCGAAGAAGAATACTACGTTAAGTATTCGAAGGACACTATTCGCGCTATTGCTTACAACTATCTAAAACAAAACATGACAAACAACGCAACGGTTGAACACGCAAAAGTTGTTGAAGGGGTGTCGTTGGTTGAAACATGGATAATCGAAGGCGAGAACGACAAGTCGAAAAACTTCGGGTTTGACCTTCCAGAAGGAACGTGGTTTGGTTGCATGAAGGTGGAGAACGACGAAGTGAAACAACAGATTCAAAACAAAGAAGTGTTGGGTTTCTCAATCGAAGGAAACTTTACCGTTGAGAAAGAAATGTATTTAAGCGAACACGAAGAATTTGCAGCCATCCTTGAAGAATTAAACGACCTTTTGAAAGAGGACTAAATGAACATCGAAGCAGGGGGGTTCTTAAAGGTCGAACTATTCAACGACGATGCTACCCTGTTTCTCAACGCACTCACCAAGATAACAAACGAGAGCGGTAAAATGGGGTTCAAGTCTTATGGATTGACAGAGGACGAAATGAAGACGCTAAACACAATACTTGACAATTTAGGTTAAAAAAAACGAGGGGTAACTACTCCCCTCGTCAAACCTAAAAATCAAAATCAACCTATGAAAAGCCGAATTGTGAAACAAATATACGAGTTTTTCTATTTAGCTACTAAACATTTAATAAATACTTATATGAATTTACGAGAAAAAGTAAATGCACTATTCGCAAAACACAATGTTAGCCTATCTGCTGAAGAAGTAGTTGAGGTTAAACAAATGGTTGAGGCGATTCTTGCAGACGGAACGAGTATCTACTCAGACAGCGACGCTTGGGCAGTTGGTGTTCGTGCATTCGCTAAAGACATGGACGGCAACGAGGTCGCGTTAATGGACGGTGAATACACAACAGCAGAAGGTCTTGTTGTAACTGTTACAGGAGGTCTTGTTGAAGAAATTGCTGATGCTGCTGAAGAAGCACCAGAAGCGGAAGTTGCACCTGTTGAGGTTGTAGCTGAAGAACAAGCTACTGAATCACTAAGCGCAGAGGTTGAAGGACTTTTGTCGTTGGTTGCTAAGTTAGAAAGCGAACTTGCTGACGCTAAAAAAGCGAACGAGAATCTTTCTTCTGAAGTAACAAAATTAAGCGCGCAGCCTGCCGCTACTTCAATCAAAGAAGTAAAGCAAGCAAAAAACAACGTACCTACAAAGTCTTATCATAAGATGAATGCTGAGGAGCGTTTTGTATTTCATCTAAATAAATAAAAAAAATAAATAATAAAAAATGGCTACTACATTATCACCAAACCCTATCAGCTCAACATTTGCTGGTACAGCAGCTGCAGGATATATCCGTGCTGCGTTTTTAAGTAACGAGTCTTTGGCTGCAGTTACATTCAAAGAGAACATTGAGTACAAACAAGTTGTTCGTAAATTAGTTGACAACATTACTTTCGAAGCACCTACTTGTGACTTTACTCCACTTGGAACAGTTGCATTAAGTGAGCGTATTTTGACTTTGGAAAAATTCCAAGTTCAACGTCAACTTTGTAAGAATGATTTCTTGAAAGATTGGGAAGCTAAGTCAGAACAAGATGGACAATTGCACGCTTCTTTAGCTGATGCAATCATAGCTAATATGATGGCTGGTATTGCAGCTAACAACGAGCGTGTAATGTGGCAAGGAGTTAACGCTACAACTGGTGAGTATGATGGATTTGAAACATTATTCTCTGCAGGTGGAAGTGGTGTTAATGCTGTTGCAACGCCTGTTGCTATCACAGAGGCTAACGTAATTGCTAAAATTAAATTGTTAGTTGCTGCTTTACCAGTTCGCGTTCGTCGTGCTACTGAGAAGCCAATTATCATGATTTCTTCTAACGTTGCTGAGGCTTATCGTAACGCTATTCTTGCTCTTGGAACAGGTTACTACTTGTATCAAGGAGAAGCAGTTAAGATGACTTGGAACGGACAGTATGATATTATCGAGTGTCCAGGTATGTCAGATGATACTATGGTATTTGCACAAAAGTCAAACCTTTGGTTTGGTACTAACTTGATGGATCAATGGAATAACGTTGCTCTTTTGGATATGTATCAGTATGACCTTTCTGACAACGTACGTTTTGCTGCTTCTTTCTTCGCTGGTGTTCAGTTCGGTATCGGAAACGAAATCGCTTACTACAACGCATAATCAGACCATTCTAACCCTTGCATAATAGAGGTGGTGGCATAAAAACCACCCCTCTTTTGTGCTAATAAAAACATACAAATATGGCATGTGAATTAAGCACAGGATTTACACTCGATTGCAAAGACGGCATCGGTGGAATTAAGCAAATCGTTTTGTTAGATAAAACAAATATCGATTCAATCGTATATGAAGTAGGAACTGAAGTTATAACTTCAATTGTTGTAAATAATGAAAATGAAGTTTACACTTACGAACTACCTACTCAAACAGGTTCTTTCGAAGAAACAATCAATTTTAATCGCGATGCAGGTACTATTTTTTACACGCAGACGGTAAACATTATGATGCAAAAATTAAGCGCTCCAAAGCGTCTTGAATTGCAAAATGTAGCTACTGTTCGTGTTATTGTATTTGTTCAAGATACCAACAACAATTGGTGGGCGATAGGTATTGAAAATGGTGCTGACCTTTCAACAGGAACAGCAGCAACAGGAACGGCACTTGGTGACGCTAACGGATACACTTTGGCTTTCACACACGAAACTCCAAAGCGTGCTTATAAATTAGCTGACGCTCCTTCTGTAATTATAACAGACTAAAAAAACTTTTACACACATAGGGACAAAACGTCCCTACGTGTTGTAATTTTAACGTAAAGGAACAGTTAGAATGGTTTACCTAAACACAAATACAGCGAATCAAGACGCGTGGCTTTCGTTAGACGAAGGACGTGCCTATTTCAATGTAGCCTTTACACACTACCTACTTGTTATGACTTACGAAATGACAGGTGAACAACTTGCTCAGGTCGTTACCGTAATAAACGAAAATGAACGTGTTACTAAAATACGTTTGACAACAGTTGGTCTTGTTGACGCTGGTAAATACAAGTACGATGTGTACGGACAAAACAGCAACAGCAATTTAGATCCGACAAACGCTTCCGTTGTTGGACTTGTTGAACGTGGTTCAATGATTCTTCAAGACGGAACAATTTACTTCGACGTTTCTTCGCCAACGATTCCCGTTGACGTAATATATACAGGTGCATAATATGGAAAATAACATTCAAGCAATAAACCTATCAATGTATCAGCCAGTTGAAGCGGTTGAAAAAGACAATCGTGCAGGTTGGATTGACTACGGTTACAACAACTTATTTCCACAACACCTAATCACGCTTTATTATAACAGTCCTATTCACAACGCATTGACAAACTCAATTGCGTATATGATTGAAGGACAAGGTACAGGAACTATTCTTGACAACGCTTTGCAAGGTATTGCGTTCGACTTAAAGTTACAAGGTGCATTTGTTGCCGAAGTGATTTGGTCAATGGACTTCACACGCGTTGTTAAAATCAACCACTTACCTTTTGAGAATTGTCGTTTAGCTTACGACAAAGAAGAAGATGACATCACAGGCATTTGGTACTCAAAAGATTGGGCAAACTCACGCAGCAAAAAAGGAAAGCCTGAGTTCATTCCTGCATTCAATCCTTCACAAGCGGAAGAACAACCGCGACAAGTTATCTACGCTCACGGAATGATGGCAGGAAGTTCGTACTACGCAAAGCCTGATTACTTCGGAGCGTTAAACTACGTTGAGTTGTCTTATCAAATGGGACTATACCACGTCAACAATATCTTGAATGGTTTATTTCCTTCGTTCATTATTAACTTCTTAAACGGAATACCGCAGAAAGAAGAACGCGAGGCAATACGTCGTGAGTGGGAAACAAGATTGAGCGGTGCAAGTAACGCAGGAAAGTTCTTAATGACGTTCAACGAAGATCCTACACGCGCTCCACAAATCGAATCGTTTCCACTTAGTGACGCAGACAAGCAATATCAATTTTTATCAGAAGAAACAGCGAAGCAAATCATGGTAGGACACCGTGTTGTGTCGCCGTTGATTCACGGAATTAGAGATACAACAGGATTCGGAAGTAACAAAGATGAAATGTTGGTTGGTATGGAGATATTCAACAACCAAGTTATCAAGCCATACCAAAGAATCATCACAAACACATTCGCGCCTATTCTTGGAAGTGATTTAACTATCACAATGAACAGCGTATTCGACGAAGTAGTTGTTGTTCAACCAACGGTTCAAACTGCTGAATTAAAAAAAAAAGTAGTTGCTGCTGAGAATGACTTTTCAGACGAACAAGGTCGCCTTTGGATTAACGCGCTAAAAGAGAAAGCTGAATTAGTCGATTTAGACGAGTGGGAGTTGCTTAGTGAAGAAGATGTAACAGAACCCGAAAACGAAGCTAATTTCAGACAAGACTACATGAGTGTTCGCAATTACGCAAACGCTGACGAAAGGTCTGCTTTTGGAGATACAGGACTTTATAAATTGCGTTACGCTTACTCTCAAAACTTAAGCGAAAATAGTCGTGAGTTTTGTCAAGAAATGGTTGACCTATCACAATCGGGTTTATCATTTCGTTTTGAAGATATTCAGGACATGAGTGACGCAGGAATAAACGGAGAGTTTGCACCAGAAGGCAGTTCAACATACAATATATTTATTTGGAAAGGTGGTGCGTTTTGTCATCACTTTTGGAAGCGTCAAATTTACATTCGTAAAAGAGATTCAAAAGGTCGTGTACTTCCTAACGACGGATTAAATAACGATAAGCGCGTAGGTAACAACCCTTTCGTACCACAAAAAGGCGCAGAAGGTGTTGCGCCAATTAACACACCAACACGAGGTTCACTTAAATACTCTTAAAAAATGGCACTACAACCCGAAGTTCTACTCATTGACGAAAACTACATCAAGAAATATACATGGATTAACGGTTCGGTTGATCCGTTGCTTCTATATCCTGCAATATATTTGTCTCAGGACAAGTATGCACAGTTGTATTTAGGAACTGATTTGTACAACCGTATCAAAGAAGACGTGGTAAACGATGACATTGCAGGCGCATACGCAACCCTTCTGGACAATTACTTGCGTCGCATGATAATGTGGTGGACGATGTACGAAGTATTGCCGCATTTGTACGTTAAAACGGACAATGGAAGTTTAGTAATTCGCACAAGCGAAGACACTCAACCTATCTCACAAACAGACTTGCAAAACTACCGCGATCAAGCAAGACAACAAGCGATGTTTTACACACAAAGAATGGTTGATTATTTATGTCATAACTCTAGCGACTTTCCTGAGTATATGACAAACACAACAAACCAAATTTGGTCACAGACAAATGTTTATCCGTCTAACGCTTTTGAGATTAGTTCTGGACGTGATAGAAGTCCATACGAATATAGAAGACCAGGTTTAGGATGGTTTAGATAACGAATAACAAAACACATGGCTACAAGGGGACGCAAAAAGGACATGGTTAAGCAAAAGATTTACGAGGAGAAATTCCGTAAGTATTTAATTCGAAAAGAGAAACAAATAAAAAGATTGGTGAATGAAAGTTAACGCAGAAGGATACGCTCTAATAAAGCGTTTTGAAGGTTGTAGATTGAAAAGTTACCGCTGCCCTTCGGGTATATGGACGATTGGTTTCGGAAACACTTTCTACGAAGACGGCACAAAAGTTAAAGATGGTGATGTAATCACACAACAACGTGCAGATGAATTAGCGAAGTTTATCATAGACCAATTTGCGGTAACCATTGCACCATTCATTTTACAACCACTGAACGACAATCAATTCAGTGCTTGTGTTTCACTTGCGTACAACATTGGTACGGGTGGCTTTAAACGTTCTTCGGTGTTTAAGAAATTAAATATCAATCCACAAGATCCAACGATTGCAGATTCTTTCAAACTTTGGAACAAGGGCGGTGGTAAAGTCTTAAATGGTTTGGTTACACGCAGAGAGGCAGAAATACAACTATACTTCAAATGACATGAATACCGAAAACGAGATAGCTTTGATACACGAGGAATTGCAGAATATGAATAAGAAGATAGACCGCATTTATCACGTTCTTATTGGTGATGACGAAATGAAAATCGAAGGTCTTGTGAGTAAGGTTCAAAAACACGACAAGTATATTCAAAACCAACGTTTACAAGTCGCTCGTTTTAGTGGTATTGCAACTGCTGCTGGTGTCGTTGGTGGTCTTATTGTTCAACTTGTCCTGCGTCTAATATGAAAGAATGGTTAATATCTTTGTTAAGTTCGTGTTCAAAAGTTAGTTCGAAACGAATTGTTGCTATATTTGTTACAATTAACCTAATTGCTTTCACTTATGTTGCGACTTTTACAACCTACGTTTGTCCCATTGCAATGTTTGACACATTAGCATTGTTGACCGCAGGTTTGTTTGGTGGTACTGTAATTGAGAGATTCACAAAACAAGCAAAGAATGGCAACACCGAAAACACCAGCGAGATTAATAGCTGAGGAAGTTTGTTCTAAATTCAAAGACGCTCCTTCGCTCACTCTTGCGAAGAAATTGTTTGCAGAATATCCCGAAGTTTACACAACAGAAGAACACGCGCGTGACTTTATCCGCACTATTCGTGGTAAGCATGGTAACCTTGAAAGAAAGAGAACAACGGACAAGTCATTGTTTGAAGCAAAACCACGACCACTCAACCCATTTGCCCTTCCGAAGTCGTATGCTAAAAAGCGCAGACACGTTGAGGTTAAGGGAACGAAGTTTTTGATTCTTTGCGACGTTCACATTCCGTATCAAGACAACGAAGCGTTGACTGTTGCAATTAACGAAGGTGTTCGTCAAGGGTGCGACGCGGTTATTCTAAATGGTGACGCATTAGACTGTCATATGATTAGCGACTTTGTCAAAGATCCACGTAAGAGAAAATTCAAAGACGAGTTGTATGCAATGCGTCAATTTGTAGACACGTTACGCAAACAATTTCCAACGGCTCACATCTATTATAAGGAAGGCAACCACGAAGAACGTTACTGGCGTTATATGAGAGTAAAAGCGCCTGAGTTGTTTGACATTGACGCGTTCGACTTTGCTTCATTGTGTCATTTAGATAAACACAACATCACTTGGATTGACGGCAAGAGCAAATTGAATATCGGTAAGTTGTCTATTTTTCACGGTCACGAATTCGGCAAGCAATTTCTTCCGTCTGTTAACGTAGCGCGTGGGTTGTTTATGAAAACGAAGGTAAGTGCGCTTTGCGGACATCATCACCAGACAGCAGAACACAACGAAAGGGACGCTAACGGCAAGTTTATCACTTGTTGGGGTGTTGGTTGCTTATCTGAATTAAGTCCTGACTACAACCCTTATTCGAAGTATAATCACGGCTTCGCAATAGTAGAGAAAGGAACAAACGGAAATTACAGCGTAAAGAATTTAAGAATACACGAAGGACAAATCTTATGAATAGAAATATACTCGCAGCGTTGCTGCTATTTATTGGAACATCGATTCTTTGGTTGGTGTTGTGTTGGAATTGGTGGGGTTGTACGCGTAAAAAAAACGTACAAGAAAACGTACAAAAGCAAGATAGCATCATAAACTACAACGCTGGCGAGTATGACCGCTTACTTACAGAACAGATTGAACTTTACAAACAACTTCGAACCTATGAAGATGCTCAACTTACAGCCAAAACCACCTATCAAAGAACTCGTTCTGCTATTATTATTCGAGATACTATTACTATTGTGGATGTTATCCATTTGGTGAACTCTTGCGATAGCGTTATTGCTTCCGATTCATTGGTAATTAACAACCTGAAGAAACAAATTAACATCGAAGAACAAAAGATTGACAACTTACAAGAAGTGGTGGTTGCTTATGAACAGAAGGAAAACATATTGACCGAAGAAATAAACACTTTGAATGCTGATAAAAAGAAATTGGAGAAACAAAAAAAGCGCAGAAACCACGCTTTAGTTGTTACTTCGTCTGTCGCTATTCTTTCTACTTTTGTTCTGTCAATTTTACTTTAGATTCGGGAATATAAAACTTCATTGAGAACTGGATAGCTTCGCTTAGGAAAGTGTTGCGACTGTTCTCTCCGCGCTTCTCGTCAATCTCATTCCATAGGTCTTTGTGCAAGTACACGCAGATACCTTTCTTAGTTTTGCTCTCTGCCATCTTCGTTTGGTTTAGTCATCATTGAACCTATCATTAAAGCTAAATAGATTTTCTCTTTTGCGTTTAAGTCTTTGCGTTGTGAAAGTTCCAGAAGTATATCTCCGAGAATCTTTCCTTGTTGAAAGTAGGTTGCTATTGAATTAACGATTTCGCGCTCTCTGTCGTATGTCATTTTGAGCGTTTCGTAAAGTGGTATGTTTTTCATTATGCTAAATTACACAAGTTCGGTGAAAAGTTCGGTGAAAAGTTCGGTGAATTATCCGACAACATATTGTCCATAACTTGGATTGAGTTCGAAGTACATTCGCATCATTATAGCGTCTGCAACGTCAGGCGAAATACCTTCGCGGTTCTTAATAACGTCCTTCGGAGTTACCATAAGTTTACCGTCCACGTCTGCGCGGTGTCGTTTAATCATTTCAAGTTCGCGAATGATTTGTTCTTTGCGCGTACTGGATAAAATCGTTACCTTGTTTTCTTCAACGTACTGAGCAAGTTTGTAGTAACATTCGCTCTTTAAGTTTTGATATTGTGGGTGCTTCGGTTTAGATCCGTTGACAAACCCTCGACATTTAAGAAAATCAACCACTCCACCGCCAACACCGTCCTCGTCGCAGACGACATCTTGTAACAAAATGTTATGTGTATTTGTTACGACGCGTATGCGGTTAACGACTTCGTCCAATGCTGCTCTATTAAGTTCAATTATATCGATGATAGTTAGCCCTTCCCAAACGCAGATAATCGTTCTATCCTTCCCGAAACGCGCAATATCGGCTGTTATGTACTTCTTGCCTTCATTGATTACTTCGTTGCGGAACATTCTCAGTAAGTTCTCCGTTTGAAACAACTTGTCGCTGTCGTCGTCGAACTCCCAGTTGCCTTCGAGCAGACGTTTGCGGTCATACTCAGGAAGTCGTCTAAGAGATTCAATGTAAGCCACAGGTAAGAACGGATTGTCTTGCGGTAACGCTTGCACAAACGCGCGGTGTGAAGGCAATTCGTTTCTGTTGTTCTTAATATAGAACTCGTTATACAACCAACCCTTCGACGGATTGCAGGACAAAAAACCTTTCGGAATAAGATTGTATTCATTCAACTTAAAACGACATCTGGAGTGAACAATGCTCACCGCCTTTTCGGTTACTTCGGAACATTCGTCAATAAAGTAGTCTGTAATTTCTAACGAACCAAGACTGTTGAAGTTAACGTCCGAAGGGTAAGCGAACAAGTCTTTCAAAACAATTTCGCTTCCATTAAAGAACTTAATCACGTTGGATTGTCCGTTGAAGGTGTAGTGTTTGTTTGCTATCAATCCAAATTCCTCAGCAGTTTCAAAGAACGTGTTTAAGGTCGTCTTTTTAAGCGTATCTAATTTGCTACGTCCAATAAGCGAACGTGTCCCTGCGTACTTCAAACGGCGTTGTATCTGCCACATACAACCAAACTTCGTCTTGCCACCCCCTGCCGCGCCACCGTATAACAATTGTTCAACGATGCTATCTGTGTTAAGGTAGTTCAACGCTTCAACTTGACGCGGTAGGTAGTTTGGTTTGTAAGGTGTCAAAATAGAGATAATTGATTTTCAACCACAGGACAAAGTTCGTCTTGAAGTATTTCAACAATGCTATCATATTTCTTCGCGTCGTTGTTTTGCTTTACTTGATGCAGAAGCAATTCAAGACCAGCATTGAACGCTTCGCTTTTCGTTTCGTAAACGCAATGTTTAGCGTGGTAAAGTAAAGGCTGCGACCAACCTTGATCCTTGCTTTGAAACCTAATTGAATAACTCCAATTTCCGTTCTGAACAATAGCGGTGTTGACCTGCGCTTCATAACCCTTAATACATTTGTAAGTTTTCAAAATAGGATTCTCGCAAACACCTTGTTCGTTAAATGTGAACTGGCTCATTGCTTTGACAAGTATAATTTGTACAACTCACGCATACCTTCGAAACGAATTGATTCTTTGAGTAGCTGGCGTTTCCTGTCGCTCATTCGCTCAACCATTGATTGAACGAGTTGTTGTTCGAAGTAAATGTTCTTCTTCGCGTTTTCTTTGCACAGGCGGTATTCTTCTTCGGTGAAGGTGTCAGCGTTTATTATCTTGCTTTCTTCGAGCCAACGCATCAAAGACACCGCGCGAATCTCGATAACTGTATACTTTCCTTTCTTGAAGTTGTGCAAGTCTTCCGCAAACATTCTTCTCCAGCTATCGTCGTTTATCGCCATTTCTTTTTCTTTTAATTGTTTGTTTTGTTCTTCTTTTGATTCTGCGATTTCACGCTGTATTTGTAGATTCGCTTTATCGCGGTGTGGTTTGTAGTGCGTCAACACGTCACCAATGAACGACACGCTCAATGCTCCAAAGTGTTCGGTTTTCTTTGACAGTTCATTCGCAGCGTTCAATTCAAAAGCTAAGTTGAAGTGTTCAAAAGTAACCCAACGAAAGTGTTTTCCTATGAACTCATGCAACATTTGCAATAGTTGCGCTTCTGGAAGCGCGATGCCGTACATAGCGCAGACCTTCGAGCAAAGTTTGACAAATGCAGGTAGTTCGTAATCGGCAACAAACGCGCTTTCGCGTTCCGCACGATCAACCCTTTGTGTAGTTGTGAGCGTCGTTGTAGATGCGTTGCGCAGCATCGGAATCGAATTTTCCATTTTTGATTTTAGTGTTTTGGTTTGTTGTTACGAATGTAGACAAGTCCCATTTACGCACGGCAGCTTTCCAGTCTTTCATTTGATTGCGTCCGACCTTCCAACCGTTCGCCTCATAATGTGCATGAAATTTCTCGGTAAATGCAAGCGCGTCTTTGTCGTTTAGTTTTTCGCAGGCGTAATCGTATATTTCAACAACCGTTGGTTTGACGAATGGCGACTTCTTTTCTTTTGCTATTAGCGTTGGAGCGGTTGGAACGGACAAGCGAATAAGAATATCATTTATCTTTTGTTCCTGCTCTTGCATCGCAGCTTCAAGCTGAACGATTCGATATTTTAGTTGTAGTATTAGCATCATTTTGTTCCTCCGTAAGTTTCGTTGTAAAAATCTTCAAATTGAATTTCAAATATTTTTCTTAATTTTTCATTGGTCGTAACATTATCTAAAGCAGCTTCTTTCATCTGCTCCTTCTCCATTTGCTTGGCTTGGTTAAGTAAATTATTATAAGCTATAACATATTCATTTTGTGATATTTGTTGTGTTTCACGCTGAACTATGTTATTAAAATTTTGTTCAATATACCAATCTAATGCAGTTTGTTTCTTTTCCATAGTTATTTAGTTTTTAGTTTAATAAGGTTGATGAATATATTCCTAAGTAGCTTCCGCATACCGATCCTAATACATAACCAACCCATTGATGCAATGCATCTTCACTTCTTGCAATTTTTCTAATGATAAAAAACGAGAGTGAAGCTAACATAAAATCAGTTACAGCTGCTTCGTGGTAGTCTGTGTTAGCTACTGCTCTATAATTTATACAAAGTAGTGAGTAGCTTACTATTTGAATACAAAATAGTAATAAGGCTTCTTTAAATTTTTTCATAACTTTTAGTTTTTACAACATTTACATTTACCTCTACCTGCATGACCTTTCATCTTCTGTTTAGGAGTCCATACAGCAATGTAGATTAGAAAGAATATGGATATGCACATTAGCATACATAATAAAACACTACCTATTGTTTCCATCATTTTAGTTTTTATTTAATCCCACCCTTCGCCTTTTGCGTCGTCGTCTGCGTCGTCCCATTCTTGACAATCGAAACACGTTTTAATTTCACCTTCGTCGTCGACGTGTTCGTATGCGGTGTCCCAATCTTCAAGCTGTTGGTCGCGCAATACTTCATCAACTCGTTCTCCAAGTTCTTTGCTTTCGCAGTTAGGACAAAAAATTAGTTCACTTTTCATTGTTTTAGTTATTTGATTTTAGATTTTCTTTTTGCGCTGAGTGTCTTTTGATGCTCAACGTGTTCGACAAATTTAGTAAAAAAAGTCATTGGTTTAGCATAACCCATTTCATTTAGTATAAAACAAATTCTTTCCACGTTGGCTCGGTAGTATTTATCCCACTCAACCTGTGCGCTTGCTTGTTTAATTCCGTGCAGAATAGTAGCGTGGTCTTTCTTGTATCGGTCACCTACGTTTTGAAGTGAGAGAACGTAACAAGGACGAATGATAAAGAATATAATTTGTCGTGCGGTTACTATCTCACGTTTCCTTGTTGTCTTATACAATGCCTGTGAAGGAACTCCCAAGACTGAACACGTCACATCTTCCAGAGCCGACCAAAACATATCTCGTTCGTTTTCCATTTGCTTTTGCATTTCAATTTGTTCACTCGTTAATCTTTCGTAGCGTGGAGTAATCATCGTCCACAATAACTCGAAGCGTTCCATGTGTCTGAATGGTATCATGTCAAGGACTTCGTTTCTTATCTGTTCGTTAGTCATTTTCTTCGTTGATTAGTTTGGTAGGTGTAAAGGTGCTGAATACTTCTTCGCGTGACAATCCTGTGTGTAAGCAAATGTTGTTGAAGTCTTTGATTCTCATTCGCTCTGGGTGTGCGACGTAAAGACGTGCCGTTGGATCGCTGATGCGTAACGCTGCTTTGAAGTTAGTCAGCGTCTTGAAGTTAATCTTGACTAAGCGACCAAAGGGAGTTGAATAGATTTGCTTGTTCATTTCTTTAATAGTGGTTTGATTAGTTGCGCTTTCTTCTTGTTGTCTTTGTCATTCGTTCCGCGTAACTCTGGATTGTATTGCTTGACCAATCGTGCGATACGTGTGATATTGTCAGCGTTTGTCAATGAACCGCGTCCATAATTTTCTACAAAATCTACAAAAAATGGAGAGTCAAGTTTTTTTTCTTTTGCTTCCTTTTTCCAAATAGCAAGACAAAGTTTTCTGTTGTTAGTTCTTAATGAACTGTTGTTTGTCAGCATTTGAGTGATTCTCTTTTCAAGTGTTACTAATTTTTTCATTTTGTTGGTTTTGATTTATTAAGTTAAAATTAGAGAGGGTATATTTCAACCCTCTCGTATTATTTAGAATGGCATATCGTCTGTTTCGTCAGTAGAAACTAAACCGCTTTTTTCAAGCATCTGTTTCGCCTTGTTCATCTGATCCGCAGCGCGGTCTAATCGGTTGCTAAATTCAGCAGATGTGCTGACCTTGTTCTGCAACCACTCTGGTAACATCTTGAATCGAAGGTCAAAGTCTTCGCTGTCGTAGTCCAAAAGGAAAGCAGAGTTAACCAATGGTGGGCAAATCATTCCCTTGACAAGTGGCGAAGCACTTTTGATATCTGCGTATGTTCTGCCTGTGTTTGCGGTGCGGTGCATGACGTTAACCATTCCTTCCTTACCTAACAGCGTTGCGATATCGAATTTGTTAGCTTCTGCGTCGCTAAATGCTTTGCCTAACCAACCCTGAACGAACGCTCTCAATCCGCTCTTTTCGTGCATTGAAAGAGTAAAGTCACGACCGATTGAAAATGGTTGTTCACCTTTACCGAAGTCGGCTAATTCGAGAGGCAGTTCGAATACCAAGCGAACTTTGTTTACCAGCTTCTCCTCACCTTGAAAGGTGTCGACAATAGTGCCGATGTGAATGATTTGGTAGCAGCGTGCTACGTGTGTTCCAGCAGGGACTATTTGTCCACCGCTGCCGTTGTTTGTTTGTTGTGCAATGATGCTCATGTTGTTGTTGTTTATTTTGTTGTTATTGAATTGATTTAAGTATTCTTCGAACTTTATAGCCAGTTCGTAATCGGCTTGAATGTGTCTTTCCTGACTTTCGTGAAGGTCAGACTGTTCGTTGATGCGTTTGAAATAACCCATTAGATATGATCGTCGAAAATGTTTACGTCGAAGCTAAACGAAACACCGTCCTTTTCTAACGTGACGTAGTCCAAGTCGAACTCAGGATCGTCGTTCTTCCAGAAGCGACCGCGCAAACTGATTGTGTACATATTGTCGAGGTCATCGATGAACACGAGGTTTTGTTCTTGGTCTACTTCGAACCAACCTGTTTGGTCGTCGTTGTAATTGTTTGCAATGGCTTTGATTCTTTCGTTCAGCGCAGAGATATCTTCGTCGCTAAAGCAGTAAGTGATTTTAGGACAGTACATAGTTATTTGATTTTAGTGGTTACAAATGTATTCAATTAAGTTGTCGTTCCAACGTGCTTCTGAAAGTTTTTGATGTTTCTCAATGTTGGCGCTTATCTCATTGTGAGTTAGGTTGTAAGCAGACGCTGACGAAGAAACGCAAACAAAGTTAGATTTCTTTTGTTGGGCTTGGTAGTTCTTTCCAATGCGTTGTAACAAGGTGCTTGAATACTCGTTCAAGTTTGTCAATTCGGAACGCACAATACGAATCCCAATCCAATGTTCCATTTCTCTTATCACCCCAATAATTTTGGGCGACAATAATAGCTTCTTGAATTTCATTGATGTCTTCTGGAAATAGAAGTGGAGTTTTGCATTTGTTTTCATTGTTCATTTTGTTTTTGATTTTAGATTTCTTTTGTTTCTAAGATTGTTATTGTTGGAATAAACGTAGCAGCCTTATCAAATTCTTCTTTGGCTTCTTCGTATGTCTTTTTGTTTGCAACGTAAAGTCCGTCAACTTTAACCCAATAAATTGTTTCGTTGTACTTTACTTCTTCGATTAATTCTACTTTCATTTTGTTGTGTGGTTTGGGGTTTGTTCTAGTTGTCTTGTTTGTTCGTCAATCGTTCCTGCGATTAACATTCCTGCGAATAGTATCGCGATGTAGAGTAGTTGTTTTTTCATAGTTGTTTTTGTTTATCTTTGATTGTGTTTGTTTGTTGAGTACAAATCTATGCTAACTTTTGTAATATCCAACACTCAAACTGAAAATAAATTGAAAATAATTTGTAAATGATTGAAAATGAACGTTAAGACATATAAAAAAAGTTACAAAAAAAGTATTGTAAAGCGTAAAATTGCACCTGAAAGCGAAGCGAATCAACAAGAAATAGTAATAAAGTACCTACGTTTATCACAACCAGACGCGCTTTATTGTGCTTCAGCGGGCGGAATGAGGACAAGTTACTTGCAAGCGATCAAGATGAAACGTACTGGATATGTGAAAGGGTTTCCCGACCTCTTTATTTACGAACCACGCGGATCGTTCTTCGGTCTTGCCATTGAGATGAAGAAAGAGAAAGGGGGTGTTGCGTCGCCTGAGCAGAAGTCATGGCAAGAACAATTAAGAAACAGAGGCTATGCGTCTTATATTTGTAAAGGTAGCGAGGAAGCAATTAAGATAATAGACGAATACTTTAATGAGTGAAACTTGACCATTACATAGAAGGGCGGTATAAGCACTTCAAAGAGTTAGCATACAGCATTGCTCGTAAAGAACCATTTTACGAGGATCTTTTGCACGACTCTTTGCTTTCTATGTTTGGTAGTAAACACATTGAGAAATTAATTGATACAGGCGACTTTGAGTTCTATCTTATTCGCGTTATGTATTTGTCAGTTAACAGTCCAACGTCGCCATTCTACAAACAGACGATAGCGTGGAACAGAAACCGACGCGACTTTAAAGACTACGCTCACGAAGTTGACAAGACTTGGTTAGGCGCACGAATGACAAACGAGCAACTGGACATTCTAATTAGTCGACTGAGCGAGTTTGAACGGTTAATCTTTCAGGAATACATACTTGAAGATTTTACCTATCGTGAACTATCTAAACAGACGGGAATACCTACCCCCTTCCTTTATCGAACCATTGATAATATCAAACAAAAAATAAGAGCAAATGTTATTCGCAAAACACAATGAGTACAAACGCAGGTTAGACATTTGTCGTGCTTGCAAATTCTTCGAATCTTCAACGCAGTCGTGCGGAACTTTAATAGTAGGTGACGAAGTAGAAACCGAAGTTCTATTCCGTCGCAAGTCAATTAAGTTATGCGGTTGCGTCATGCCAGTCAAGGCAAAACTCGCGTTCGCTTCTTGTCCTGCATCTAAATGGGACGGTGTTCTTTCAGTTGAGGAACAAATAGAGTTCAAACGATTCTTGCTCGATATGAAAGCGCAGGGACGTTTGGAGCAAAAAGATATGCTTCGCTTTTACTCGTATAAAGACAAAGCAACAGGAGCGTTCAATGAGCGTTCAACGTGTCCGCCTTGCGTGAAGAAAGACATCAACACGTTTCTTGAATCGATGAAGGACGTCGATGTTGATTTGAACAATTAGAAACTTAAAACTTTGAAGGCAACCTTTGAATCAACGAACGTATATTTGTATAGCCAAGTAATAACTTATTACCCCCTTTTGTTTTTGCTTGGCGGCTAGAAACAATTGGGGGTTATTTTTTTGAACTAAATGAAACAAACTGGATAAGAACACAAACCGCCTTCGTAAGTCAAAGCGAAGTAACCAATGACTACACTTGCAATACATCAATGCTTGGATCGTGCAACTGCCCTTTTAAGGGCGAGAGTAATCTTTTTGGGGGAGCTTTTTCTTTTGTTCTTTCTTTAAAGTGCTTACACGTTTTCTTTGTTCTTTTCTTTTCTTTGCATATTTAGTGACATACTATAAATTTAATGACATAAAATGATTATCATACCAGCACAATTAGAAGCAGTAACAACAAGAAAGGACAAAACACTTAAACTGACGTTTGGAACAAATGAACTTACACCTAATCAAGCAAGTGAACTATTTACAATAGCTAATCAGTTCGGATATCTTGCTTTTAAAGATGAGAGCTTCAGAAGAGAAGAGTTAGATGCTGTTGAGTCACTTAAATCAGAGTTAGAAGATACACTTAAGAAGCCATCACAAAGATTAAGAGGTATAATGTTTAGAGTTTATGAGGCTGATAACGAAGGATTTACTACATTTGCTAAATACTATGATAGTAAGATGGAGCAGTTAATAACACATTTCAAGAATAAGTTAGCATGAGTGAGGAGAACTTACAAAGTCTTACCATAAAAAAAGCTGCTATGTATGAGGCACTTACAAAGAACTTAGGCAACGTAACTAAGTCAGCTGAGGATATTGGAATACATAGGCAGACTCATTACGATTGGATGAATGATGATTCTGAATACAAGGCAGCAGTAGACTCACTTAAGAATGTAGCTTTAGACTTTGCAGAGGAGCAGTTACGCAAGCTGATGGAGGGAGCAGAGCGCCAAGCATTAACTCATGATGGTGAGGTAGTAACGATTAAGGATGCACCTAACACATCAGCAGTGATATTCTACCTTAAGACTCAGGGCAAGCAACGAGGGTATATCGAAAGGCAAGAGCTGAGCACTGAGATAAAGAGCATTAACATAACTATTGATGGTACAAACATATGAGTAAACAAACTGCGGTTGAATGGTTTATGGAAGAATTAAGACAACTTGCTCACAATCATAATTACCATTTAGGTCTTGGTGATATTAGAATAACTCAAGGAATGTTAGATGAATTTTATAACCAAGCCAAGCAAATAGAGAAAGATCAGTTATTAAATTCTCATATTGCAGGTCAACCGTTTGCGTCATGTCAAAGTGAAAAGGCAGAACAATACTACAACGAAACTTACGGAGGTCAAGATGAGTGATAAAATAATAAGCACTAAGTACAGCGACCAAACGCTCGGAACTTATGTAGACTTCATGGCTGCTGGTGAAGATACTGTTAGTCAGATTCAAGCTATCACAGGACTTTAAACGCGAAGAATTAGACGCAGTAGAATCATTAAAGAGTGAACTTGAAGATACGTTAAAGAAGCCCTCACAAAGATTGAGAGGTGTTCTATTCAGACTATTCGAACAAGACAACGACGGCTTCAAGACGTTCTCGAAATACTATGATAGCAGAATGGAACAACTTATTAACCATTACAAAAGTAAATTGGGGTAGTTCTTATATTTACATTTTAGTAAACATCAAAAGTTTAGAAAAAGATGGGGTTACCAAAAGGCAAAACAAACAATCCAAAGGGCAGACCTGTCGGTTCACAAAACGAACGGACAATAATGTGGCATCAACTTGGTGAGTACGTCGTGACGCAAGGTGCTGAACGTGCTATGACTGTTCTTCATTCAATGGATGACGAAGATTACTTGCACAATTACTTGATGATGCTCGAATACTTCAAACCTAAACAAGCGAGAACGGTTCACGCAGGAGATAGTGAAGCACCTGTGCAAATAATAATAAACGACAAATTGTAACTATGCCTATACCAATACCAACACCCACAGAACCAAAAGACGAATTTATTGTTCGTTGTATGAGCGACGAAAAGATGGTTGCTGAATACACAGATTCAACTCAACGTTATGCGGTTTGTATCGCAACATACAAAGATAACAAATGAACTATTTAGATAAGATTAGACGCAACCTAAACGCGCAAGAACGTATCTCGTTTGATTTTGACGGTACTCTTTCTACTCCACAAGGCAAAGCACTCGCTAAACGATTCATCTCAAAGGGGTATATGGTCTACATAGTTACCGCTCGAAGTCCACGACTAAGCAAAGCAGTTTACGAAGTAGCGGACGAGTTAGGCATCTCACACAACCGAGTGAAGCTGACAGGAAGCAACAGCGCAAAGATTGACTTCATCGTAAGCAACCGCATCCGTAGACACTACGACAATAACCCTGACGTTGTGAATGAGTTAAAAGATAAAGGCATAGACGCAACACTTGTAAACTACAAATCATGAGCGATAACAAATTAAACTTTCTCAAATCTCAAATCTCAGCCTTTCACCCAGAGTGGACGAAAGAGCAGGTTGAAATGGAAGCAATCAGGGTGCATAACGAAGCGAACACGATAGACGACGACGACGAAGGGTGTTTGTATTGCGGATCTTAAACGAATAAATACGAATAAATGAGTATAAAAGTATCAATACCAGCTGACTATTCAAGCATAAGCGTCAAGCAATACGTTGACTACCACAGCGCGAAGAACGACATCGACAAGTTGGTTAGCATCAGTAACCTACTGAAAGAACAGGCGGAACAGATTCCCTTCCAACACTTGCCGACATTACTCGCAGCGTTTGAAGGAACGTTGTTAAATGAATCAGCAAAGTTCTTTGAAACGATAACTATCAAAGACAAGGACTTCGGGTTTATCCCTGACCTATACTCTATCAGTATGGGTGAGTACGCTGACATTTCAACGTGGGCTGCTAACGTTGGAGAGAACATGGTCAAGATTATGGGAACGCTTTACAGACCAATAGACAAGCGCGTGGGTTCGAAGTACACAATCGTTCCACACGGCAAAGCAAATAGAGAACTCGTTGAAGGCTACGTTGAGCAGATGACGCTCGAACAATTCAACGGTGCGATGCTTTTTTTTTCGACTTTGCTCAACGAACTAAGCAACACTTCGCTCGACTATTTGGAGAACGAGGTGAAGAAGTTGACACAGGAACTGACGGAGCAATTGAAGACAGAGACAACCTAAACCAAGTGCTTGGTCGCTACGGTTGGTATCATCTTTTTATGGAAGCATGTGGACGTGACATAACTAAATTAGATTCAATTACGGAAAAAAGTGCTTGGGAGATATTTACATATATGACTTACCTAATAGACTACAATTATGTCGAACGTACAAAGCTACAACGCGCTCATAGATAGATTCCACGCATTTGCGTCTGGACACTTTATTCTTAAAAGATTCTCTCACGGACAGATTGAAGTATCTGACTTAGAGAAGTTTGGTGAATATCCATTCATGCACGTTGTACCTTCAAACGTTACTTACGCGAAAGGTATGAAGACGTTTAGTTTTCAGATTGTCCTTGCTGACCTTCCACGCGACAAAGAAGATAAACCTGAGTACCAGCGCGAAGTTCTTTCCGACCTTCAACGAATTGCAGAAGACTTAGTTGCTGAGATTACAAACCACCGTGTATTGTTTGGTGATTTGATTACCGTGCAGAATGTAAGTCTTGAACCATTCCTTGAAGAATTTCAACATACGCTGACAGGTTGGACAATTAGTTTAGATTTACTTGTCCCTTACTATTGGGACGCGTGCAGCATACCTGCGGAGTGGAACGACTTTTTTGAAAGTGGAAGCGGTGGACCAAGTTCAATCTTGACCTTCATTGATAGTATTACACGCGACGAGAACGGAAACGTTAGTCTTGTCAACGACGAAGCAGCACCTTTACCGAACTATTACTATGGAACGAACGGAGCAGGGGTACGCGGTTGGTATTTGACTACTGACAACATCGGTTTGACATGCGAAACTATTGGAGATTGTCAAACGATAATCGACATCGAAGCAGCCATTGACGCATTAGAAGAAGAAATACTTTTGAAGGCTGACATTACAAGCATTAGCGCGGTTGGTTTCTCAAACGATTATGACGACTTAGACAACAAACCTTCATTTACATTTATGTGGACAGTAGATTTCTTAGATTATCAATCAGCTATATTTATTGCGCCATACTCGTGTAGTATTGATAGCGTAACAAACGTACAGAACGCACCGACAATAACAATAACCAAGAACGGAAGTGCTTATACTTTTGGAACTTCGATTGCCTTAGGTGACGATCTTCTAATAACATCGTCAATCGCATCAGTAGTAAACTTAAACATTACACAATTATGATAAACAATTTATATATCAAGGCAACACCTGCTGCTGCTTCGATAACGTGGGGTTCAATTACAGGAACGCTATCCAGTCAGACCGACTTGCAAAACGCATTAGACGCTAAATTTGACGATCCAACAGGAACAGTATCGCAATATGTGAGAGGTGATGGAAGCCTTGCCAACTTTCCTGCGTCAACGGGTGGCGGTGGATCATTGTCATTCTATTTGAATGGTTCGGTATCACAAGGTACATTTGGCGGTGTTGCTTTTAGAGAAATGGACAGAACACCAATCATAGGTGGAGGAACAGATTTCACGATTGCAACGAATGGCTACATTCAATCTTTCATCACAGACGCTAATGTTCCAAACTTGTTAGAGATACCAGCAGGAAATTGGAACTTTGAAACGTACTTCAGCGCATCAAGTTCAGGTGGCACTCCTTCATTTTATATCGAGTTGTATAAATGGAACGGAACGACATTGTCTTTAATAGCGTCTAACTCGGCTACTCCTGAAGGTATAACGAACGGAACAGTAACTGACCTTTACGTTAGCGCGATAGCAGTACCACAAACGACGTTAGCTTTAACCGATAGATTAGCGGTTAGAATCTACGTCAACAACTCAGGAAGGACGATTAAACTCCATACTGAGAACAGTCATCTTGGTCAAGTAATAACTACATTCTCAACGGGATTGACTGCGTTAAATGGCTTAACGGCACAGGTACAGAACTTCGCAACGGGAACAACAGGAACAGACTTCGGTATCTCGTCTGCGACAAGCACACACACCTTCAACCTACCAACTGCTTCAGCAGCTAATAGAGGTGCTTTGAGTTCTACTGATTGGACTACGTTCAACGGCAAGCAGGCTGAACTTGTTAGCGGAACAAACATTAAGACTATCAACGGATCTTCCGTTTTAGGTAGTGGTGATTTAGTAGTAGCAGGCGGTGTAACATCAGTAACAGGAACTGCTCCTGTTGTATCATCAGGTGGAGCAACACCTGCTATCAGTATGGCTGCTGCTACAACATCAGTTAATGGTTATTTGACTTCAACTAACTTTAACACTTTCAACAATAAGCAGGCAGCTCTTGTAAGCGGCACAAATATTAAGACAGTTAATAGCACGACTCTTTTAGGTAGCGGGGATGTAGCAGTTCAACCTACACTCGTAAGTGGTACTAATATAAAAACTATTAACTCAACTTCGTTGCTTGGTAGTGGAGATATAGTAGTAGGAGGTCGTAGTGGAGTTGAGGTTTATCAAGCTCCTACCATTATTAATACTTATAAAGCAGCTGCAGGAACTGGAATTACTTTTTTATTTGGTAGTCCTTATCCATTAGTTCAAACAGCTAGTAGTACTACGGGTAATATAATGAAAGCTAGTGCTATATTTCAAGCTACACAAGGTACGTCTAATACAAGATTTAGATTTTACGCATCACCTTCTTCAGTAAGTTTGAGTGGTGCTCTTGCTATGGGCTTTTTTGATATAACACCAGTAAATTTCGCAGCAGGTCTTGATAGTATATGTGTTGAAAAAACATTTATTTTAACGAGGAACGCAGTAGCAAGCTATGTTTTAATGGCATTAGATCCGTTTGATAATAGTAATGACTTATCACTTCGCACCTTTAGCACAGTAGCTACACTTAATAACCCTTTAGGATTTCCTTACCTATGTATAGGTATTAATCAATCAGGTATACTGCATTCTGTAACAGTAAATTACTCACGATGAATATAACTAAAAACAACAACTCTTTTCAATTAGACGGTTTACCTATGACTTACACAATAGCAGAGGGAACTCCTGAAATACTGTCTGAAACGCAATGTCATATCCCTACAAATTTTGGAGAAACCTTTTTTGACACAAGCATAACTATTGAAGGTCAATCTTTTGAAAACATAGAAGATTGGATAACTGAGCTATATAAATAAACAAACAAATGGCTAACGAACAGAGCGCACCAAACTTCTTCGCTGTGGTGAACGATATGGCTAAACGCTTTGTGGAGTTAATGCAGTCCGACTATCGTCTTAAGCGGAAGGTAGGTAAGAACTACACCAACGCGGTAGCAAGTGGTACGCTCGAAAAGTCGTTGAAGTATAGGTTGCAAATCAAAGGGCAAAACATCAACATTTCAATCTACGCAAAAGGCAAGGCATCGCAGTATTTCCTTGCGCGTGAGAACGGAAGGAAGGCAGGAAAGCAACCGCCCATTGACGCGATACTTGACTGGATGCGAATTAAGCCGATTAAGTTACGCGACAAACAAAGCGGTAAGTTTCAGAAACCAACGGAAGCACTTAAAAGACAAGTCGCTTTTTTGATTGCTCGCAAGATAGGCAAAGAAGGAATCAAGGGGTGGCACGCATTTGATTATGCGATGGATAACATTTGGGACGAATACAAAGCCAAAATTACAGATGCTTACGGTAAAGATTTTGGAGCAAGTTTAGAAGGATTAAACGACATATAAAAAAATACAATGGCAATTACAATAGAAGACCAACCTTACCAATACACTCCAGTCGGACAAAGATTGATGCTTGTCGCATCGAGCGACAACGTAGCCAACGCAGGCTTTCGTTTCGTGTTCGACTTCGGTAGCTTCCAAGTCAACGTACAACCTAACGCTTCGAACAAAGGAATGTTGGATTTAGCACCGATATTCCGTGAGCAACTACAACACGATGCAGGCGCATCTAACGAAGGAATAAATCACGAGTATTCAAGTGTTGCATTTATCTCATGCACTATAAAAGAAGGATGGTTAGTTGACGGAGTATTCACCGTTAGCGGTAGCGGTATGGCTGACATTGATGATGTTTACGCTTTCCTCGCTGAATACCAAGTAAGCGACGGTTACAAACCGAACCCAAACGGACGCTATGGGCTAAACGGTATAAACAAATACTTATTAAGCGAACGCACAACAGACACACACAAATGGAGTGAAGCACCAGCAAGAGGTTTGTCGACCGATTGGGTGTACATACCAACACGATTAGCTGACTTTGGACAGTTGTATTCATTAAGCAACAACGGACTTTTAGTTGACAACGATGCAACAGATTTATTTGTGTCAACATACGACAACAGCAATACGTTAATTGAGCAAACTAATTACACTTTGTTTACAGATACTAATTCGGTTAATCGTTTGGGTGCATATCCACAAAATTTAATCAATGACGGAGCAGACTTTACCAATGTCAAATACTACACGATACAAGCAGGTACACCGATTGCACTACCTATTTACACCCCTTATTCACGCGTATATTGTTTTTACATTGTCGCTGACGATTGTCGCTTTGACAATGTGCGTTTGGGTTGGACGAATACTTGCGGTGGGACTGATTACTTTAACTTCACGAAGAAAAGTGAGTTGTCGTTCAACTACGATCGTAAGCAATACCAAAAAGTAGTTGGAAGTTACAACACGGCATCGTTTACTTTTAATGCTTGGGATAGAGGAACAACGGACAGATACGTTACAACAACGAAAGGACTGCAAATAAATAGCGACTGGATTAGCGTTGGTGAGTTTGAATTGTTACAAACGCTTTGTCGTTCAAATGACGTCTTCATAATTGGTGATGACGCTACAATGACACCTGTGTTAGTTGACACGCAGAACTTTGTTATCAAGGACGA
>Ga0209597_1000391_pt1 | contig 29163 bp, 29 predicted proteins | sample M_140625_MF_Meta_FD_187316 | JGI IMG/M metagenome (GOLD analysis project Ga0209597, IMG submission 187316) | Freshwater microbial communities from Lake Montjoie, Canada to study carbon cycling - M_140625_MF_MetaG (SPAdes) (version 2) | ecosystem: Environmental > Aquatic > Freshwater > Lake... | reverse complement strand
ATCCGCTCTTCGTTGAAGGTAATATCATGTTCGGAGTGGTCGAGCCACGCGACAATGCCCGTTGCTACAAACGAGATGACAATGACAGAAAAAAGCGAAACGTATATGCGTGAGCGTAGAGTCATGTTTTTAAAAATCGAAATTTTCTGAATCGCTGGGTTTGGTATTGGCTGGAATTATACATAGCCCAATGGTCATTGGATAAATTTCAGTTTGAAATTTATTCGGATTGAAAAGTGGAGTTAAAGATCGCGAAGCGAAAAAAGTTAGATTCTGAAACCCAACACGTACGCACGCTTCCATGTTGAATCTATTGACAGAAATGTCCTCGCTGTTTTTTCGACTGATGGTGGCTTCACCGGTCTTATGCATTTGATACGTGCTGTTCGCGTAGCGGTAGTTCTCTTGCACACCAAATGCAACATGCACATTTTTCTTGAAGGAGTTCTTGCTATTTATTTCAAACATAATTGGAACAGAAACCGAAAAAGAACGAAGTTGGTTCTTCAAGTAATCGAGGCTATCTGACTGAATAAGGGTTTGGCCATCTCGATTAATAAATGTGAAATTGTCTTGAAAGCCAATCTGCTGGTAGCCCAATGAAATTCCCGAGAAAAAACCAAATCTATTTTCGACCAACTGCTTTTTATATTCAACCAGATTTAAACGTACAGCGAAGGATTGTTTTGCTCGTAATGGAAACGTTTCGTTTTGCAATGAAACCAGCCCGAAATCAACACCAGTGAAGAAACACATGTATCGGATATAGTCCTTGGAGTTGTAATCGTCTTCAAGAATTTTCATGGGAGCCATTTCGAAGTCTTCGATGTTAATTTCCGGAAAAGGCATGACTGTATCGGGGGGTAGAACAACGTCAAGACTATCAGTTTGCCCGAAACAGATTATCGCAGGGAAAAAGATGAATATAAAAATCAGTCGCTTCATGAAAAGACAATGTGATTCAAATGTAAGCTATCTATCTTTGCACGGCATGAATACAAAAAAGGATTTGCGAGAATTGAGTTCGGAAGAACTAATGTCCGAGTTGAAAACACTTGGCGCTCCTTCGTTTCGTGCGAAGCAGATTAGGGAATGGATGTGGCAGCGAGGGGCTGCAAGTATTTCTGACATGCAGAATTTGCCCAAAGAATTACGTGAGGTACTCGATGGGAAGTATTATTTATCTAAAGCCGTCTTGCATGAGCAGCAAATAAGTGCTGACAAGACCATTAAATTTGCGTTTAAAGTAGATGGAGACAAGGTTGTAGAAGGGGTGTTAATTCCTTCAACAAAGCGCATGACAGCTTGCATCTCTTCGCAGGTCGGTTGCAGCTTAGCGTGTAAATTCTGTGCTACCGGAAGATTGAAAATGTTACGCAATTTAACGGGCGGAGAAATTTTCGATCAGGTGAATTATTTGCGCAACGAGGCGCTTACGCGATACAAGACTCCGCTTACAAACATTGTGTATATGGGCATGGGAGAGCCTTTGCTCAACTACAACAACATGATGCGATCCATTCAATGGATCACCAGTCCGGAAGGACTGGGCATGTCGCCACAGCGCATTACCGTTAGCACAGCGGGAATCGCTAAGATGATTAAAAAGTTGGGCGACGATAAGGTGAAGTTCAACCTGGCGCTTTCGCTGCACGCAGCGAACGACGTGAAGCGCAGCAAGATCATGGAAATTAACGATTCAAATAACTTGGAAGCATTGTCTGAGGCTTTGAAGTATTTCCACGAAGCAACAGGTACGCGAATAACGTTTGAGTACATTATTTTCAAAGACTTTAATGATACGATCCAAGACGCAAAGGAGTTGGCTGAATTTTGCAAGCAGCTTCCAGTTAAAATAAATATCATTGAATACAACCCGATTGACGATGGAGAGTTTCAGCAGGCCAGTCCTGAGCGTTTAGATGCTTTTGCGAAGTTCTTGGAAAGCAAGAACATGATTGTGAATGTGCGTCGCTCAAGAGGAAAAGATATTGACGCGGCATGTGGGCAATTGGCCAACAAGAACAAATCTGCCAGTGAACGTGTTTTCAAATAATTGAGGAAACTTTTAAACTAAATATTTCAACATGAAAAAATTAATATTATTCGTAGCAATCGCAGTAGGCCTTGCATCGTGCGGCGGATGGAACGACGAGAAACGCGCAGAGGTTAAATCTGAATGCGGAAAAACGGTGGGTAGTCTTTATTCGAAAGAGGACGGCGTGAAAATTTGTGACTGCGTTTCAGCGAAAATATCAGAGAAATTTCCGAAGGCAGATTACAAACCAAGCGATGTAAACGACCAGACAAAAGAGTGCATCAAAGACGGTAAATACATAGATATTTTGACCAGGGAATTGGAAGATTCTTTCAATAAGTTGGAAAGCGATGCTGACTCTTTAACAAAAGCGTTAGAGGCTCAGATGAACGAAGAAATGAGTAAGCTTACGGAGTAAATGAAACCATTCTGCGAAGATTTATTTGGGTACAAGCGCATTAAAACGAGCTCAGTAACCATTGGTGAATTAACCATGGGCGGCGATGCGCCCATTCGTGTGCAGTCAATGACCACGGCCGACACCATGAATACCGAAGCAACCGTTGCCGAGAGTATTCGCATGATTGAAGCCGGTTGTGAGTTGGTGCGTATTACAGCTCCAAGTAAAAACGAGGCTGAAAATCTTCGCAACATTCGCGAAGAACTTCAAAAAGCGGGGTTTAACATTCCACTGGTTGCCGACATTCACTTTACTCCGAACGCCGCAGAGATTGCAGCGCGCATTGTAGAGAAGGTTCGTGTGAACCCAGGGAACTACGCAGATAAAAAGAAGTTCGAGGAAATTGTTTACACAGATGAATCTTACGCTGCTGAATTGAAACGCATTCGCGACCGATTCATTCCACTTGTGGAAATTTGCAAAGAACACGGAACAGCGATGCGCATTGGAACGAACCACGGTTCGCTTTCAGATCGCATTCTTAGTCGTTACGGAGATACCCCGGAGGGCATGGTGGAATCGGCCATGGAGTTCATTCGCATTTGTCTCGATTGCAATTACAAGAACTTGGTTATTTCCATGAAGGCTTCTAATCCGCAAGTGATGGTGCAAGCCTATCGTTTGTTGGTGCAAACACTTTTGGAAGCGGGTGAAGTTTTTCCTTTGCACCTCGGTGTTACAGAGGCGGGTGATGGTGAAGATGGAAGAATTAAATCGGCTATCGGAATTGGTACTTTGTTGGAAGACGGCATTGGCGACACCGTTCGTGTTTCATTGACGGAAGCCCCGGAAGCAGAGATGCCTGTAGCGAAATTACTGGTCGATCGTTATGCGAACAGAACTCTGGGGTTGTACATTCCAGCAGAAGAAATTCCAATTGATTTTTTCTCTTATTCAAGAAGACACACACACGAAGTTTTAAATATTGGTGGAAAGAATGTTCCGCGTGTATTCGCAGATTATTCGAACCGCGAGTCGATTACTGCGGCTTCACTTTTCGCAGTGGGATATGCCTATTCAATAGATATGGACAAGTGGAATTTGTCTGATTCGGCTTGTGATTATTTTTTTGTTGGAAAGAGCACAGTGAATTTTGAAATTCCTGGAACCCTTGGTGTTGTTATGGAACACGCAACATGGCTTCAACATAAAAATAGAGATCGTCATTATCCAGTTTTATCTGCAAGCGAATATTTACAACCGAATGAACGTTCGGGCGAGTTGAATTTTGTTGAAGTTGAATTGGAAAATTTAACAGAAGAGTTTTTATCTGTGTTGAAGGCAGATTCAACGGTTGTGTTGTTGTTGAAGTCTTCGCATGAGTATGTTGTGCAGCACAGAAGAACGGGGATTTTCCGTTTGATGAATCACGGAGTGACTTGTCCGGTTGTTCTTTCTTCCACCTACAACATCGAAGAAGAAGCATACACACTTTATTCTTCAACCGACGTAGGAGCCTTGTTGTTAGACGGATTGGGAGACGGCGTTCTTATTTCTAGCAGTCAATCTTCTTTGGCGAAATCGAATGCGATTGCATTTGGAATTCTTCAAGCCACGCGCACACGTATTTCAAGAACAGAATATATTTCTTGTCCAAGTTGTGGAAGAACATTGTTCGACCTTCAAGAAACCACCGCTAAGATTCGTTCGCGCACTTCGCATTTGAAAGGTGTGAAGATTGGAATTATGGGATGTATTGTGAACGGTCCGGGCGAAATGGCAGATGCCGATTACGGCTATGTTGGAACCGGTGTCGGAAAGATTACACTTTACAAGGAAAAGAATGTGGTGAAGAAGAACATCGACGAAGCGCAAGCTGTCGATGAGCTTATTTCACTCATCAAGGAATATGGCGATTGGGTAGAACCCTGACGCAGAGCGTAGATGCTTCGCAAGGTCTTTCAGAAGGTCTTTCAGAAGGTCGCTACGCGAAGCGTCCTTTCATAGAACCTTGCGAAGCACCTTGTAAAGCATCTAGGCTACAACCCTAACCTCTTTCAAAAACTTCCTCGCAATATCCTTCGCTTCTTCCAGATTTGCATTACACACCGTAATGTGTCCCATTTTACGGAAGGGTTTGGTGTCTTCCTTTCCATATAAATGAATATAAGCACCTTCGGTGTGAAGGACTTCTTCAATGTTTTCGTAGCGGGCTTTTCCTTCAAATCCTTTTTCACCCAAGAGGTTAATCATTACAGCAGGGGTGCGAAGTCCTGTGCTGCCTAACGGCATATTCAATATGGCTCGAAGGTGCATTCCGTATTGCGAAACGAAGCAAGCTTCAATGGTGTGGTGACCGCTGTTGTGCGGACGAGGAGCGATTTCATTCACCAATAAATTTCCATCCTCGGTGAGGAATAATTCAATGGCTAGTAAACCAACGTGTTCGAGTTTGTTGGCAATGTCGGTTGCGATTTTTTTCGTGTTGATTTCTATTTCAACGTTCACGTTGGCAGGAGAGAAAATGAATTCTACTAAGTTGGCCTCCGGATTGAATTCCATTTCCACCAAAGGAAAAGTAGCCAATTCACCGCTTTCATTGCGAGCAACGATAACCGCAAGTTCTTTTACGAATGGAACGAATTCTTCCAATACGCTGGGCGCATTGAAGGCCGATTTGAATTCCGCTACCGTGCGAAGTGGAGTTACTCCTTTGCCGTCGTATCCGCCTTTGCGAAGCTTCTGCATGAATGGTCCCTCATCTTTAAACAACATCGCATCTTCTGTATTAGCGATCAGGTGGAAAGGAGCTGTTGGAATGTTGTTCGCTGTGTAAAATTGTTTTTGAAGACCTTTGTCTTGTATGATGCGAAGGGCTTGTGGCGTTGGGAAAACTTTCTTTCCAAGTCTTTCCAATTCTTCAAGAGCTTCAATGTTGACGTGTTCAATTTCAATGGTAAGTACATCAACAGTTTTTCCGAAATCGAGAACAGTCTGGTAGTCGTTGAAATTTCCAACTACGAAAGAATTAGCTAGTGCAGCGCAAGGCGCATTTGAAGAAGGGTCTAAAACAGAGATGTGAATATTGAAGTTAACGGCTTCTTGAATAAGCATTCTGCCGAGCTGTCCGCCCCCTAAAATTCCAAGCTTGGTGGTGAGATCTACCTTATGATTCATTTTTCAAAGATAGAATTTCTTTCGCGGATATAGATTTACATGTGTAAATTGCCGCTCATATAAACTTCAACATGAAAAAAATTCTATTTTTTGTTTTAGCCCTAAGCGCTAGTCTATCACAGGCACAGTCGTTAACTTCTATTGAAGGCGTTGAGTACGACCCGACCAATCAGATTTTTTTAGTTGGAAATGGGAACAACGTCGTGCGTATGAATAGCGATGCTGTTCCACAGGGCACATTGGGTGCGGCTAAATCGAACTACGGAATGGAAGTGATGAACGGCGTTTTATTTTCTATTGTAGGAAGCGCAGTGAAGGGTTACGATGTGACCACTGGCGCGCAGGTTATGACCCTAACACTTTCCGGAACTACATTCCTAAATGGAATGGCTAGTAATGGCACCGACAAATTGTGGGTGTCTGATTTTTCAGCAAAGAAAATTCATGAAGTGAATGTTGCTAATCTTTCAGCGCCATCAAGTTCGATAGTTGTTGCAAATACCACAAGCACTCCAAACGGATTAACGTATGACGCGGCGAACAATAGATTGGTTATGGTGAGTTGGGGAGCAAACGCTTCCATTAAAGCGATAGATCTTGCAACGTATACGCTTTCTGTTATCACGACAACTAACCTCGGAAATTGCGACGGAGTTGATCACGATTCATACGGAAATTATTACGTGAGTTCTTGGTCTCCGAATGCCATTACGAAGTTCTCTAACGACTTCACCACAACGTCTACCGTAACTGTAACAGGAGGTGTTTCAAGCGCGGCAGACATTTGTTATGCTGAAGAAATTGATACGTTAGCAATTCCATGCACAGGTAACAATGTCGTGAAATTTGTAGGATTCAATCCATCGTTTGTTGGGGAAGGAAACGCCTCTGAATTTCAGGCTTACGGATATCCAACAGAAGTAAAAGACATGTTCACTGTTGGATTCGATTTACCTCAGGCGGTAGATGTGAACATTCGTTTATTCGATGTGAATGGAAGATTGGTGAATGAGGTGGTGAAAAGAACTTTTCCACAAGGAAATAATCAAGTCGTAATGACTGAACTCCCTTCTCAAAGTGGAATCTACTTCGTTCAGGTTTGGGCAGGAACTCACCTTTCAGTGGTTTCATTTATTCGTTAATGAAAGCAGTTTTAGTTGCAAGTTTTTTGTTGTTTGGGTTGAATTCATTTGCTCAGCCCGACGACTACGTGAACTCACTTCCTTCGAACGATAATCAGAAGGAGAATATGAACGACCTTACCAAGAGAGAGCGCACTGTTGTTGGTGGGTCATTGGGCCTTGGATTAAGCTCTTCGAATGGATCAGGTATGTTCTATGGGGCTTTAACACCACTTGTTGGATATAGGGTTACAGAAAGACTTTCAGCTGGAGTTGGATTCAATTACACCTATTACAAAACACGTCTTTACGAAGAGCAGATATACGCTGGCATTGCTTGGGCACGATTCGGATTGTTCAATGGCTTATTTGCTTGCGCAGAGATTAATCAAGTGAACGCACCTACTTATTCCTTTGGAGGAATGCAAAGAGAAACATTTCCTCTGGTATTGGCCGGAGGAGGAATATCGCAGGGAATAGGACACGGATTAGGTACGTACTTTCAGATTATGTACGACTTTACAGAAGAAGAGCGGTCGCCTTACGGACCGCTCGTCATTCGTGGAGGAATACTTATTCCGTTAGGCCCAAAGAAATAAATTACATTCTTAATTTCACAGCAATTTCTTTTGGAATTGCATCTTTGTGAACAATCATGCAAACCGTTTTGTAACGGAAGTAAGGAACTGAAATGTATTGGAACCCCCCATTAGCAAGGCCTTCAGTGCCCCAAGAGTTTTTCACTAAGTAGTAGGCATTTCCTTTTTCGTCTTTGCCAGTTCCTGTAATGTGCATGAGGTGATCGTCTGTTGTTTCGAAACTATCGAACGCCTCTTGTCTTTTTATTTGATCTATTTTCGGGTCGTTTTGAAAAGATTCGACATATGCGAATCCTTTATTTGCATCGAATGTTTTTTCACTTACGTCAGCATCCCATGCTATGGTGTATCCTTTTCCAAGCGCAAAATCTGCTACACTTTGGAACTCATCGAGAGGAAGGTTGTAATACGCTTTCTTCGCCCAGTTGTCTGGAACTTCCAACACGAATGAAGAATAAAAAGGGTGATGCGAGAATGAAGTCAAACACACATATTCATTCGCGTTAATCTTCATAGCATCGCGGAAAGATGCTGGCGTGTACGAAGCTCCTTTGTATTTGAATTTAGACGGGTCCTCCCCAATTTCGTTATTCAAGATATCCATGACGTTTTTCATATAGCCGTTTGTTGGGTTTTTCATACCCTCGTTTACAATGTATGTTAACTTCTCATCGAGGGCGGTATGGTCATATTCCTTCATATCCTGAACAAATCCTGAATACACTTCTTCTGGAACAATGCCATATTCTTCAATAATTGCAAGAACATCGTGGCTCAATCCGCCTGGACCGAATTGTTGTTTCCCTTGAAAGCGCACGTAGCTCTCTGCTTTTTTCGGATAGGTCAACCGGACGTTGTACATTTCTGAAAGGTCAACGGCTTTGTTTCCTTTACGAATAATTTCTGATTCGATGAATGAAGTAGTAGCAAAGCTCCAGCAAGTACCTGTCTTGCATTGGTTTTCTACGCTCCCATGAGCGTTATCTTTCACAACGGTGAATTGTTGAGCAGAGGCAGTGAAAGAGGCTGCTATTACTACGAAAGAAAAAAGAATTGATTTTTTCATGACAAATAATTTTTGGAAAGTTAAGGAGATTGTCATCTTTGTAAAAACAAAAACGCATGGAAAAAATTGCAGTGGTTTGCGGGGGGTATAGTGGCGAGTCTGTTGTTTCTATGCGCAGTGCGAAAATGGTTATGGAAAACATAGACCGTTCTAAGTTCGAGCCCACGCAAATTGTGATTGAAGAAAAGCGTTGGTATGCGTTGGTGAACGAAACGGAAGTTGCAGTTGATCGCAACGATTTTTCTGTTGAAGTAAATGGAATGAAAATCACGTTCGACGGGGTGTTCATGATTGTTCATGGTACACCAGGAGAGAATGGATTGCTGCAAGGATATTTCGACACCGTTGGAATAAAATACACGACTGGCGATGTCTTGAACATGGCGTTAACGTTTAATAAGAAAGCGACTACACGCACATTAGGTGCAATGGGTTATCGCGTTGCGCGTTCAATTGTTATTCGCAAGGAAGAAGAAATTACAGCAGCGGAAGTGGTTGCGAAAGTGGGTTTGCCTTGTTTCGTCAAACCGAATTGTGGTGGAAGTTCAATAGGCACTTCTCGCGTGAATGAAGAGGGAGGAATTATGGAGGCTATTTCTCGCGCAAGAAAAGAAGACGAAGACATTATTGTGGAAGAATTTATATCTGGAAGGGAAGTCACGTGTGGAGTTATTGTCATGAACGGAAAACCAACGGCCTTGCCTGTTACAGAGATTGTAAGCGAGACGGAGTTTTTCGATTATGAAGCGAAGTACGAAGGGAAAAGCAAGGAGATTACTCCGGCTCCAATCAGTGAGTTCCACTATGCGCGTGTTCAAGAATTATCGGCTCGTATCTACACCGATTTGAATTGCGGCGGAATGATTCGTGTAGACTTTTTATTACCCGACGAAGAACCTTCTGTGATTGAAGTGAACACCGTTCCTGGGTTCAGTGCCGCCTCTATTATTCCACAACAAGCCGCGGTGATTGGAATGAGTAAGATGGAGTTGATAAGCACGGTGTTGGAACACTGCGTGTAATTGGAAAATCGAAGATTTTATTCCTACTGCGTAATTCCTACTGCGTAATTGGAACTACGTAATTGGAACTGCGTTTTCCTTCACCGAAAGTTTGATCGCAACGCGATTGATTCGAAGAATTGATCATCGCAGGTGATTAAGTATTTCTTTAACAAGACCATTCATTTGTGAAAAAGCAAACCATCTTTTCCCAAGATCTTTAAGAGATGCACCAATGTGATAAAGTTCTTTTTCATCGAGAATAAGAAATCTGTCATGGGAATTTTTTTGAATTCGAATTTCAATGGGTGGATATTGCGCATTGTGTTTTTCAAGATCGAGTTTGAGTTGGTCGGTTATTCTTTCAGTGTAAATCGTACAACGAACTTTTTTGTTTCTTTTTGAAAGTTGAAGCAGAGTAGTTTCGTCGATGTAGTTATCGATTAGAATAATTGATTTTTTTGCTTTTGAAATAAGCTCGCTGGAAAAGACATAAGCGTCGAAGATTTGATTTTGGAAAAATATTCCGGTTTTGGGAGTTTTTTCGAGATGTATAAAATCCCAGATTTTTGAAATTTCTTGGGCGTTTGACTCCTCTCTTCCTGAGAGATAATTTAGACGTTCATTTATTTTAATGAAGTCTAGATTGCTATGCTTAACGTTAACGAAAACATTCACGATCTCGACACTTATTTGCGAAGCGAGGACTGAATTTAACCGTGTTGCGAGCATAGCTATACCGTGCTCAGTGAATACCCACGGGGATTTTACTTTACCACCGGGTTTTCTTGATGAAGTCGCAATTTGCGACTTCATTGTATTCCATTCAACATTGCTAAGTTGAAAGCAGAATTCTTTTGGAAAGCGAGAACCGTTTCTTTTCACTTGCTCGTTAATGCGTTTTGTATCTACGTGAAAGATGAATGCGAGATCACTATCCAGCATTACTTGCATTCCACGAAAGGTAAATATCCGCGATTCGATTTCCGATTTAATTAGGTTTTGTTCCATGAAGCAAACCTATTTCGCGGAACTGTGAATGTCAAGAAATGGTTATGCGCTGATATGCATTGCAGAAATCCTGCGGATCAATCTCTCAGATCAATTCTTCGAATCAATCGCTTTGCGATCAATCGTTCCGATTAATCCGTAGGATTGATCACCGAAGGTGATTGATTGCGGAGCAATTGATCTGACTTCGTCAGATTAAAAGTATTTATTCAACGCCACAACCTTCCTCACCGCCTCATGCAAGTCTGCAATTGGAATACGCTCTTGTTGCATGCTGTCGCGGTGACGAATGGTTACGCAGTTGTCTTCCAACGTTTCGTTGTCTACCGTTACGCAAATAGGCGTTCCAATAGCATCTTGTCTTCTGTATCTGCGGCCAATAGCGTCTTTGTCGTCGTATTGTAAGTTGAAGTCTAACTTCAACAGATCTACAATCTCTTTTGCTTTTTCAGGTAGTCCGTCTTTCTTCACCAACGGCAATACCGCTACTTTCACTGGAGCCAATGCAGCTGGAATGCGAAGAACAGTGCGCTCACTTCCATCTTCCAACTTCTCTTCCACAAATGAACTTGACAATACTGCCAAGAACATGCGGTCTAAACCGATAGAGGTTTCAATCACATACGGAACAAAACTTTCGTTCGTTTCCGGATCGAAATAACGCAATTTCTTCCCACTGAATTCTTCGTGTTTTTTCAAATCGAAATCCGTACGTGAGTGTATTCCTTCCAACTCTTTAAATCCCATTGGAAAGTTGAACTCAATGTCGCAAGCCGCGTTGGCGTAGTGCGCCAGCTTTAAGTGATCGTGGAATTTGTAATTCCCTTCACCCAATCCTAATGCATTGTGCCATTTAATACGCTCGTTCTTCCAGTAGTTGTACCACTCCATTTCGGTACCCGGCTTCACGAAATATTGCATCTCCATTTGTTCGAATTCACGCATGCGGAAAATGAACTGACGTGCAATAATTTCATTGCGAAAAGCTTTTCCAATTTGTGCAATTCCGAATGGAAGTTTCATTCTTCCCGTCTTCTGGACGTTCAAGAAATTCACGAAAATTCCTTGAGCTGTTTCCGGACGTAAATAAATAATTCCAGCTTCGCCGCTAACTGCACCGAGTTCTGTTTTGAACATGAGGTTAAACTGACGAACATCTGTCCAGTTGCGCGATCCAGTCTCTGGATCTGCAATTTCGCAGTCTTCAATCAATTGCTTCAATCCTTCTAAATCGCTTGCCTCTAACGCCACTTTCATGCGCGTTTTCACAGCATCTATTTTCTCTTGAGCGCGAAGTACATTTGGATTCGTTGCGCGGAATTGTTCTTCATCGAACGCTTCAGCGAAACGACTTTTCGCTTTCTCTATTTCTTTGGTGATTTTCGCTTCGCTCTTCGCCATGTAGTCTTCCAACAACACGTCTGCACGGTAGCGTTTCTTACTGTCTTTATTGTCAATCAACGGATCGTTGAACGCATCTACGTGTCCGCTTGCTTTCCATGTGGTCGGATGCATGAAGATGGAAGCATCAATGCCCACAATGTTCTGGTGCATGCGCGTCATAGCGGTCCACCAGTAGTTCTTGATGTTGTTTTTCAATTCAACACCCAACTGACCGTAGTCGTAGGCAGCCGAAAGGCCATCGTAAATTTCAGAGGAAGGAAATACAAATCCGTATTCCTTTGCGTGCGAGATTACCGCTTTTAATTTGTCTTCTTGTGCTGCCATAACGGCCGCAAAGATAGGACTATTAAATTCTTTCGAGAAGTGCTTCGAAGATTTCTCTTCCGTCGGTGTTTTCCAATTCGTAATCGGCTGCACGCTCTGGGTGAGGCATCATTCCAAATACATTTTTACCTGCATTGCAGATTCCAGCGATGTTGTTCAACGAGCCATTCGGATTGAAGTCTTCATTTACCACACCGTCTGCAGAGCAATAGCGGAATAACACTTGATCATTGTCTTCGATTTGCTTCAACACATCGGCTGGAGCAAAGAAGTTTCCTTCTCCGTGTGCAATTGGAATTTGAAATGCTTTTTCGCGATCTAAACCGGCAGTTAAAACCGCGCTGGTTGAAGCCGCTTTCAAGTGAACATTCTTACAAATGAATTTTCTAGTAGTGTTGTGCAACAAGGCTCCCGGAAGCAATTTCGCTTCCGTTAAGATTTGAAATCCGTTACAAATTCCCATGACATATCCACCGCGATTAGCATGTGCTACTACTTCTTCCATAATTGGAGAAAAGCGCGCAATGGCTCCGCTGCGTAGGTAATCGCCGTAGCTGAATCCGCCTGGAACAAACACGAAATCACAACCTTGAAGGTCGCGGTCTTTGTGCCAAAGTTTTGCCACTTCTTGTCCCATGATGTGCGACATGGAATACACCAAATCTTCATCACAATTGCTACCTGGAAAAACTACGACACCAAATTTCATAGAAGAGAATTTTTGCAAAAGTAAGCTAAACTTTTCACCACTGAAACACAGGAATGAGTTGCGTTTGTTCAATCAATATCCAAAGGCTTATGGCCACTGAGATGTAAAAGAATGCTGGAGCGAAAAGCGAGACGCGATAATTGGAATACCAATAGGAAAGACATAAAATAAGTCCGAGTCCAACCCCTTCAATAATAAGCTGATTCAAGAATAGCCATCCAGCTGTTACCGAACCAAGCATGGCGAAGCACAGGAATAAAATAATCCATTTCGAGTTTCGGTTTTTGTTGGTGTTGCGGTCGCCGGAAGCAATAAGGGACTGCATAGAGAACAGTAATGACAAAGCGCACAGAGCGTAGAACGCCAATTTCGAGTAGGAATGAATCATCCAATTGTCTTGCGAATTCAGACTAATAATGCGCTTGAACAAATAGAAATTCCAATTATCCATAAACAAATACTGCATGGAAAAGCAATACATGATAGGGAATACAAATCCAGCCAAGGGCATAATGTATTCTCTAAAATTATATCCTCTGGTGAAGATTACTGCAACAAGCAGCATTGGGAACAAAGTCAGATACAACGGGAAACAAAGCGCAGCTAATCCGAACCAAAATCCCGCACGGAAGTAGGGGTCTAGCGCCGTTTTTTGTCGGTACACTTCCAACAAACGATTCGCTCCCATGGTTAAAAAAATCTGCGCGAAGAGAAAAGTAATGCTGTGATTGAGAAGGAAAATAACAACGAAAAGATTCGAGAAAACAAGCGCTGGGACGTAGGTTGGACCGTTGTGTAGCTCGTGTCTGTTGTACACCCAATTGAATAAAATGGCACCCAAGGTTATCACAACCCAAGCGATACCTGCACCGAGCCAAGGAGTGAGGACGCATTCCAGATTTATAATATCGAAGGGAAACTGCTGCGGCACCTCAGGAATAACATATCCGCAAAGGCACGGCACGAAAACCAGAAGGTTTAGGAATGGCAATACAAACAGAAGGTAAGGTTGATTGCTTGAAAATTGCCGTAGGATCATGGATTTGTTATTGCAGCAAAATTGAGGCGAAATGTTCCATATTCAAAAGGATTGCTTAAATTCGCCATGAAAATAATTCAATCATGAACTTACAAACTGTCCTTGCACCAATCGTAGACATTTCACAATGGTTCTTTCGTAACGTTATGGAGCCACTTGGAAACACCTTCAGTATCATTTGTATTTGCGGTGCGTTCTTCGGAATTTACTTGTGGATTAGCATGCAGAAGCGTTTCACTGCCGAAGCAAAAAAGAACGGTACAATAATCTAAGAAATATTGGCTTCGGCCCACCTAAACATATTGAAACCCCGCTGGTTCGAGAACTTTCGAATCGTTGGGGTTTTTCTTTTTCTTTTTTTTCTAGTTGGAAGTGCATCGTTCGGTCAGTCGGAAAATCGTCTGGGTTATTTCGAATTGGATCAAACGCTGCAGACTTCCACTGGTGAATTATCGGGAACGCTTACGGTTCCCATCTTGAAGGGAACCTTTCCAGTTGCCTTAATTATAGCGGGTTCTGGACCCACCGACCGCAACGGGAACAATGCGCAAATGAAAAACAATTCATTGCAGCTACTGGCGCATGAGTTGGCTGCGCAAGGAATAGCCTCCATTCGTTACGACAAACGCGGCATAGGGGCGAGCAAGGGAGCTCTCATTTCAGAAGAGAATCTTCGATTCGAAAATTATGTGGAAGACGCGAATGCTTGGGCGTCTGAATTGAAAGCTGATCCGCGTTTTAATAGACTAATCATTGTAGGACATAGCGAAGGCTCGCTCATAGGAATGCTTGCTTCCGAGAAGGCCGATGTTTTCGTTTCGCTAGCAGGCGCAGGAAGGCCCATTGATGTTATATTGAAGGAACAACTTGCGGTTCAGTTAAAAGGGAAGAAGAAACTGCTTCGCGCAGCGAATGAGGGCCTTTCGAAGCTCAAAGAAGGCAAGTTGGTTGAAAACGCACCGGCAGAGTTGTTTGGCTTGTTTAGCCCCTCTGTTCAGCCTTACATGATCTCTTGGATGAAATATGATCCGGCGGTTGAAATTTCGAAATTGAAAATTCCGATTGTGATTGTTCAAGGCAGCACCGACCTTCAAGTTCAAGTGAATGACGCTGAATTGCTTCATGCCGCTTCCGTAGGTTCTCGATACATTTTAATTGAAGGCATGAATCACATTTTCAAAATGGCTCCTTCAGATCGAGAGAAAAATATTGAAACGTATAGCAAGCCGGAATTACCAATTGTACAAGAATTGATTCGGGCAATATGTAATTCTGTTCAGGGCTGAATGAAAAAACACTTATTTATCGGAAATTTTTACAATACGCCTGGGGTTTGAATTTGAGTCGATTGAGAAAAAATAAACACCATCAGTCAGGTTTTGCAATTCAAATGTGTTGCTAAGCGTTTGAATAACTCCGGACTTAACGGTTCTTCCCGCGGAGTCGCGAATGAAAAAAGACTTGCCTAGGTCACCCATTGTGACATTAACAGCTAGAATATCATTGAACGGATTAGGGTACAAGGAGAAGGTGGCTGAGGGGTCGTCTTCAATTTCGATTGTGCTCGTTAGCGTCAAGGTTGTTATGAGATTGCAACCGTCGGCGCTCTCTTCGGTGAACGTATATATTCCCGGAGACAAAAGGGTGTCTCCATTAAATATATATGGGAATACAGCGGTTGAAACATTTACACTTGTTGAAGAGCTGAAATTGAGGGTCAAATCAAGATGAATTACAGAGTCGCAACCTAAATTATTTGTGGTAACAAATACAGCGGTGTTGTTAGATGTGTTGTAGGTGACCCCATCTATCCACGTATAACTGTCGCAAGCAGAGAGACTGTCTATACTTGTTTGGGGAAGTATGACGGTAAGATAAAGCGTGTCAACAACGTTAAGCGGCGTTGTATATGTGTACACTCCAGAACTTTGGTAATTCTGCCCATTCCACAAATAAGGAAGTGTATTAGAGCAAATTGAATCATAGGTTGTTAATGGGAGGCCCGAACAATTAACTAGGTTAAGTATGTTTGAATTTAGCAAAAGTCCATTACCGAGGTTCCCCGCCCCATTAGCCCCGCATGCCCATATGCTATTATCGTTTTTTAAATTAACCGAACGTAAAAAACTGGCACTAATAGAAGTCCATAAACTACCGACCCCGAGACTAACGGGGATGTTAGAATCTGTGTTCGTTCCGTTTCCGAGCTCACCCGCTGGGTTTCTGCCCCAAGACCACATACTACCGTCGTTTCTCAACCCAAGAGAATGCTGATAACCGGCACTTATTTTAGACCAATTCGATACCCCGGGAATTTGAACAGGGATAAAACTGTCAGTGTTGGTACCGTCACCAAACTGCCCATACAGATTACTTCCCCATGCCCACAATGTCCCGTCGTTTTTGACAGCCATACAATGAAACACCCCAGAGGCAATGTCGGTCCAGACACCCGACAAGATTTGAGTTGGAGTATTAACAGGCCCAAAAAAGATCGGAGAAATAGCTTGCTGACCCTCCAAATTTATACCCCAAGACCAAACGGACCCATCATTTTTTATAGCAAGAGAATGGTAACCCCCTCCGTTGATTTTAAACCAATCTACGGCATTGCCTATTTGCGTCGGGATTGTTTTCGTTATGAAGGTGCCGTCTCCTAATTCTCCACTTAAGTTATTGCCCCATGCCCACAATTCGTTATTTACCGTGAGAGCCAAACTATGATATAATCCAGGGCTTGCATTTAACCAATTTGTTGCTGATCCTATTTGAACAGGAATGTTTTTATTGATCAACGTCCCATCACCAAGCTGTCCCGAGGTGTTTTGACCCCATGCCCAAAGCGTTCCGTCAGTTTTAATAGCAACGGAGTGATGATAGCCAGCACTTATGCTAGCCCAATTGTTTCCAACACCAATTTGAATAGGGGTATACTTGTCGATCAATGTTCCATCGCCCAATTGCCCGTATTGATTACTTCCCCATGCCCACAATGTCCCATCATTTTTTATAGCCAATGAGAAAAAACCACCAGAGGTCAGACTTTGCCAACATTGGCAATTCCCGGTTGAAGGAAGTGTTAAGCCACAAATTAAGAGCAGCGAAAAAACAAATTTACCCATGAGACTAAGTTATGAAATCTTTCTTTCGTTGGGAGACATTTTCTCCAACCCCTGAAAGAAATTGCGAATCACCTGATTGTTGCATTCGACATACTGTCGTTGCGTGGGGCTGCGAAAGAAAGCACTGAGTTCGTGCTTGCTCATTTTCATTTCGGCAAGCGACAAGATTTGAATAATATCCTCGTCAATTAAATTCAGCGCTATGCGCATCTTTCGGAAGATGAGATTATTCGTCAAGCGTTTTTCTGGAACGGGCAACGGGCCATCTTTTCGTCCGCGTTTATGAATGATAAATCCGTTTAGAAAAATGGAAAGCATCTCATCATTAATATCGAGATACTCTTCGTGATCTTCTTTCTTCAACCAATCGCTCACATCGGATCGAGTAACCATAACATCTGTCAAAGCGAAAATGTCTATCATCTGCTGATCAGAGAAGTCATAAATAAATCGAATGCGACGGAAGATGCTGTTGTTGGTCATGAGGTTAATTATTGTTCTGCGAACTTACAAACAGAATGCGTTGCGAGGGCAAATAGCGTTGCGAAGGCAACTTGCGTTGCGAGGGTCTTGCAGACGAGGGTTGCAAGCAACGAGGGTCTTCGACGATTTTAATTACGAAGTAGGAATTATGAAATAGGAATTACGAAGTAGGAATAACACCGAAGGTTTTCCAATAAAGCCGAAGGCTTTCACAGTTCTAGGACAATTCTCAAATTCTCCTTCAACTGCGCTATCTGCTCCCGAGTGAGCTTTCCGAGTTTTTTAATGAATCGTTTATTGTCTATTGCGCGAAGCTGATCTACAAGTACATCGCTATTTTCATCGAGTTGCTTTTTGGTAAGTGCAACACGAAGAATTTTTACATCTGGAAGAACGTTGGTTGTAATGGGACAGATTAAAGTAGAAAGATGAATATCGTTCAGCAAGTTTGTTTGCACCACAACGACAGGACGGACCTTTCCAGGTTCCGTGCCTTTAGAGGGGTTCAGATTCGCTAACCAGATTTCGTATTGACTAATCTTCATCGATGAGTCTTTCGTATTCATCTAAAATATCTCTGCTCGAACCGTAAGCCGCACGCGATTCTTTCACCAATTGATCACGCAACAACTTCCGGTTGTAATACCTGTTGTATATCTCCAACGCCTCATTTATGTAGCGATTCCGAGTGGTGCCTAATTTCTCTACGACCTTTTCTGTTTCTAAGAAAATTTCGTCGTCGAGTTTCAGTGAAAGATTTTTCATAATGCAAAGATAGTATATACAGAAGGTATATACCGCTTGTGAAGGAAGTTTATTTAACGAGGACGACTTGCGTTGCGAGGGTCTTGCAGACGAGGGTGACTTGCGTTGCGAGGGTCTTGCAGACGAGGACGACTTGCGTTGCGAGGGTCTTGCAGACGAGGGTTGCAAGCAACGAGGGTCCTTCGGACGAGGGTTTAACAACGTTAGTTCCAATTACATCGTAGGAATTACGAAGTAGGAATAAAACCAGAGGTTTTCCAATAAATCCGAAGGATTTCCAATAGCGCAGTTCAATATTTCCAAGCAACCACTCGACTCGATTTGTTTCCGATGTCCATCGGAAGAATGCGCATGTCGCGGGCATCGACGTATTCGAGTTTAAGTTGAATTTTTTTGAGTGTGCTTTCTTTGGAAACGAGCGTACTGAACCACTCGACTTGTTTCGCGTAAACTGCGCTTTGAAGTATCATTTTTTCAATGAAGGTTTCTTCTCCGCCTTCGCACCAGAGCTCGGTTCCGTGTCCGCCGAAGTTTAATTGCACCTTAGCGTTTCTTGAATTTTTCAGGTTGCGGTTTTTGCGAAGATTGCCTTGTTGCGCTTCCTGAAGCGAAGCGTGGAAGGGCGGATTGCAAACAGTGAGATTGAATTTTTCTTCGGGCAGAATGATTCCGTGAAAGATGTCGTGCGCATTTTTTTGATGACGCAATTCTATTTTATGTTGAAGGGAATCGTTCTCGTTTACAATTTTTTGTGAAGCCGCAATGGCTTTTTCATCGATGTCTGAACCCACGAAATTCCAGTTGTATTCATGAACACCAATGATGGGGTAAATGCAATTCGCGCCTACACCTACATCGAGCACACGAATGTTGTTTCCTAATTTTTTATCTTGAAGAAAATTCGGATTGTTACTGTACAACAAATCGGCTATTTGGTGCAGATACTCTGCTCTTCCCGGTATGGGAGGACACAAATAATTTTCCGGAATATCCCAATTCGCCACTCCGTAATTTTTCTTCAGCAACGCTTTATTCAGCAGCTTCACTGCAATCGGATCGAAGAAATCAATGCTCTCATTTCCGTATGCGTTTGTCTTCACAAACTGCCCTAATTCAGGCAATGCTTGAATCAGTTCCGGGAAGTTGTATTTGTCGTTGTGTTGATTTCTTGGGTGCATTTTTTTGTTCATTTTTTGTACTTCAAAAAACAAAACCCTTGATTTTCAAGGGTTACAAGGAGTATTTTGTCGGGATGACAGGACTTGAACCTGCGACCACACGCCCCCCAGACGTGTACTCTACCAACTGAGCTACATCCCGTTTTTGAAGAGGAACAAAAGTAGCAAAATTCTAAGCCCTCCCCCTCGCGTTTGTCTTTATTTTTGCAGTCTAACTCGCGCGACATGAAAATCTCTTATAAACTTCTTTCACAACTGGTTCAACCCCTTCCAGCCCCAGAACTCGTGGCTGCAACCCTTACCAGAACTGGTCTTGAAGTGGAAGGCATTGAAAGCATAGAGAAAATTCCAGGCGGATTGAAAGGCGTGGTAGTCGGACATGTACTCGAATGCGAAAGACACCCCGATGCCGATCGCTTGTCAATTACAAAAGTGAATCTCGGTGAAGGCGAGCTCGTTCAGATTGTTTGTGGTGCGCCGAATGTGGCTGCCGGACAAAAAGTGTTGGTTGCTACTGTTGGAACAATCTTGTACCCCTCATCTGGCGAGTCTTTCACCATTAAGAAAAGTAAAATTCGCGGTGCTGAATCAATTGGTATGATCTGCGCAGAAGACGAACTAGGTCTGGGCGCTTCGCACGACGGCATTCTAATTCTTCCAGCAGAAACAGTGGTTGGAACTCCAGCTGCTATAGCCCTCAACATTGAAAGCGATGCATGCCTCGAAATAGGTATTACTCCGAACAGAACAGATGCTCTTTCACACGCAGGCGTGGCGCGCGACTTCGCTGCTGCGTGGAATTTGGAAAACGAAAATAAGGTTGCGCTTTCAAGCACAATCGCCCCAGCTATTTCCTTCCAACAGAAAAATTGGAAATTAGATCTTCAAGAAAACACCGAGTGTTCGCGCTATGCGTTCGCTGTGGTTAGCGGAATTGAAAATCAAGAGACTCCTACTTTCATTAAAGAAACCCTTGCTGTTATCGGCGTTAAGAGCGTGAACTTGTGCGTAGACGTAACCAACTTCGTTCAACACGAATTGGGACAGCCGCTGCACGTGTTCAAGGCGAATGATTTTTCCAATCAGACCATCACGGTTCGAAATGCAACTACCGACGAAGCTTTAGAAACCCTCGACGGTGTTGCTAGAAAACTTTCTGCCGAAGATGTGGTTATTTCCAACGAAAGCGAAGTGCTTTGCATGGGCGGTGTTATGGGTGGAAAAAATGCGGGCGTAAACGCAGCAGATTCGTTCGTGGTTTTTGAAAGTGCGTGCTTCAATGCGGTGCGTGTGCGCAAGAGCGCGAAGCGCAATCAGATACATTCCGATTCTTCGTTCCGCTTTGAAAGAGGTGTGGCTGTAGACGGAATTCCAAATGCGTTAGCACGCGCTTGGGAATTAATTCAAGCAGAAAATCCGAATGCGGTGTTGGTGGAAGCACAAGATGTTTATCCGGTTGCTCTTCCGAAAACCGAAATTGAAGTCAAAGAAAGTTATTTGAAATCGCTTCTAGGAATTGACATTCCAAGCGAGATTGTTGTTTCCATATTGAACGACTTACAGTTCGAAGTTTCAACGGTTGATGGGGGTTGGAAGGTGCTTGTGCCCCACAACCGTGTGGAAGTAACGCGTCCGGCCGACGTGGCGGAAGAGGTGCTTCGCATCTATGGATACGACAAAGTGGAATTGCCTTCGCGCATGACGCTTTCGTTGAACACCAGAGGAAAATCAGAGAGCCTGCATTTCCGTTTAGCTGACCTGCTTGTTGCAGAGGGCTATACCGAAATCATGAACATGTCGTTAACGAAAAGCAAGTACGCTGAAGCGTTCGATGCGGCGTTGGGAGTGAATAGTGTTTCGTTGTTGAATCCGTTGAGCAAAGATCTTTCGCACATGCGTAGTTCGCTGTTGTTTGGTGGAATGGAAAGCATTTCATTGAATGAAAAACACAGAGCAACCGATCTTCGTTTGTTTGAAATTGGAAAGGAATACCGCAAGACGGAAAACGGATACAAAGAGAAGCGCAAATTGGCGTTGTGGTTGTGTGGAAAGGAAAGCGCAGAATCATGGAAAAACCCTTCGAACGCTTCGTCATTAGCGCAATTGCGAGCGGTGGTTGAAAACATATTGAATGCGTTGGGCATTCAGCAATGCGATGTTGTTTCGCTCCAAGACTCTCCCATTTTCGCATACGGAATGGAGTTGTCTTCACAGAAAAAATCGTTGGTAAAGATGGGACGCGTGAGTCCAGAAATTCAAGAAGCGACCGATGTTGAGCAAGAAGTATTCTATGCTGAATTCGATTTTGACACGGTGGAAAAATTGAGAACGCAACAGCGCAATGCCTTCCAACCGTTGAATAAATTCCCATGGGTGCGTCGCGATTTATCGTTGTTGTTGAACAAGGAAACCACGTTCGAAAGCCTTCGTCAGTCTGCCCTCAAAAGCGAAAAGAAATTATTGAAGGAAGTGAATTTGTTCGACGTTTACGAAGGCAAGAATCTTCCAGTAGGAAAGAAATCTTATGCTTTGAAATTCATTCTTCAAGACGCTCAGCAAACCCTAACCGACGAAGTTGTTGAGAAGAGTATGCAGCGCATTTTGCAAGGCTTGCAGAGTGAGTGTTCGGCGGAGTTGAGGTAGTTTTATTCCTTTACTACCCGGAATGTCTGTTTAATATTTTCTCCAACGCTGAACAAATAAATACCATTTGATAAATTACCAAATTCAATAACTGTATTCTCGGAATTTATTTTTCCTGTTAAAACTAATTTGCCCGTGTTGTCATAAACAACGTAAACAGATCCTAACAATTTCACGTCTGTTTTTACATTGATTTGATTTTTTGCAGGGTTAGGAAAAAGTGAAAACACATTATTACTAGCGCTTTCATTTATGCCTACAGCCCCACAACCTATTGAATTTAGCAAACTTGCTCTGGGTTCAACCATTAATGTAGCTATAATTCTATCTTTCTGACCTTGTGTAAATCTGTTTACTAAAGGACAATAGGCCATATAATTATACCGGCTATTATCCCATACACCGAGGGTGGTACATGGATTAATCGAACCACAATCGCCTTGTTTGTGAGGTGGCGTATCGCATACATAATCTCCATCGACAAGGCAATTAGTATCTACTGGACAATAAGCATTACCACCATCCCCGTTGAAGGTGTGATAAAGAAAAAACCCATGTCCCATTTCGTGAGGTAAAGTCCCGCTGTTACTTGTCATCGAGGTGGAAACAATAACTAATCCATCATAAAGTCCACCAATTGGATATGATGCATAGCCAACGAAAGAACCGTTACATATTTCGCTAACTACCCAAATATTATAATAGTCAGAAACAGGCCATCTGCTTAAGTCTTTTATGGCAGTTTCAACTGCCGCGCTGCAGGTATTCCCTGTTGGTTTTATTCCCTCTGCTAAATAATTTGGAACACTTGCCCCATTAATTCTGTTAATGCCATTTGTTGAATTGCCATTTGGGTCTGCACTTGCGAGGCAAAATTCCATTTCAATATCAGCTCCTAAACCGTTTATATTTCTGAAGCGGTTATTAAGTCCTGCAATAGCTTGTTGAATTTGAACATCCGAAATATTAGAACCTGTTCCAATCGGCTCGCCTAAATGAATAACATGAACAACAACAGGAATGGTGTACAGGGTAGATCGTAATGTGATATTTGCGTGCTTTTGAATATTATCTTCAACTTGCGATTCAAGGAGATGTATTTGCTTCCGATAAACAGAATCGGTTTGCATTAGGTTATTATGAATATGATCCGTAGCGCAGTCAGCACTTTGCCCCTTGCTCTGCATGTGAACAGACAGACAGAAAATTATTATTAGAATAAAATTTGAAGTTTTTTTCATTTTGCTTTCATATATTTCCTTCCGTTCTTGATGTAGAGAGAATGTATTGGGTATGTTGTTATATCCTCAATTTCTCTACCCAATAAATCGTAGTATTTACTATTCGTTAATGACGGATTTTGAGTTTCTTCAGTAATTGACACAGAATTACAGTCGTTAATATTTGTTCCTAAACGAACGTAAACTAAATTACCTTGGTCGACGAATGTGACGATGTTTCCTTCACAACTAAATACCATACTAGTAACTAAGATATTTCCAAAATGGTAATCCATAGTAATTGTATCGTTAGACACGGAGTAATCTTCCGTTCCAGGAATATGATTGCCGTCTCCAGCCTCAAAGGTGTTGTATAAGGAATCGCAATTTCCTGCGATACAATAATAGGTGAACCGTTCACCATTTTCAAAAATAAACAGCGTATTGTCGAAGTTTTGCATTTTCCATTTGCCTTCAATTGTGTTGTTTTGTGAGAATGTGTTGGTTGTGCTCAATAGTAGTATAGCTCCTAATAGTAGTCTTTTCATGTTTTGTTTGTTTTCAATTGTTCGATTTGTGGGCAATTGGATTGAGAGCCACAAACCTACCCAGTACATATCATTATAGAGCGATAGGCGCAGGTTTGTTGCGGTTAGCTAAAGGTAATAGTTTTATTTACAAATCGACGAATACCGATCGGATTTGTATTGCCATGCAACACATTTTTCAAGGCTTGCAGACGGAGTGTTCGGCGGAGTTGAGGTAGGAAGGTATTTATTCGCGTACCTTACCTTATTCTTAAAAATATTAAAATGAAAAAAAAAATCAAAAGGAATTTGCTTATTGTTTTATTGTTAATGATTGCGGCGCCCAATTTTTTAAAAGCCCAGGTTAACATCGATTCTACTTTAAAAACTTATATTGATTTTTTTAGAACGTCTGAGTATGGGAATAATGATAGTGTTGGGAAATACTATGATATTAGAGGTATTCAAATGTATGTAGAAGTTTATGGCCAGGGAGAACCATTATTATTAATTCATGGCAATGGGGGTAGTATAAGAAGCGTTTCTCCTTTGATATCTGATTTCCAAAATAAGTACAAAGTCATTGCTGTGGATTGCAGAAATTATGGAAAAAGTATTTACAAGGGCGATTCATTGTCAGATGAAATGATAGCAGATGACATAAGTGAATTGCTGACCAAAATGAATATTAAGAGTGTTTATGTTTTAGGAATAAGTTCTGGTGCAAATTCTGCATTGTGGCTTTCGGCTAAATACCCCAAACAAGTATTGAAAGCTGCAATTAATGGAGCGAACTTGACAACTAGTGCTGAAACAATTGGTGAATATTGGAACTGGCAACAAAAAAATCTATTAGACAGTCTGAATCATATTCAAATTAAAACAGAAGAGGAGAAGATAGAATTAAAAAATATAAAAAGAGAATATAATAATATGACACTTGACAATTTACATAAAATTCAAGCACCTACCATGATTATCTCCGGCGACTTCGATATTATAAAGCCAAGCCATTCAGTACAAATATTCGAAAATATTCAAAAATCTTATTTATATATCCAGCCCGCATCTGGACATTTGGTTTCATATATCTATAAAAATGAGTTTATAAGTAATATAGATCATTTTTTTTCTACGCCATTTAAACAATTTTCAGAAAAGGATAAGTCTTATTAGATTGGTAGCTTCAGCTAAAATTACATTTAACTGGTTTTGCTGCATTTCCAACTTGAGTCCATGCACCTAGCGATTGAGTATTGATGCTTTTTTTGTCTCTTCTGTAATAAGTCCGGACTACCAATTACTATGATTCTAAATCCAGATCATTAATAACAGGTGTTTTCGTTTACTTATGTATTTTTCCATTCAAAAACAGGCCAATAAAAGTACCTCTTACAAAATACTTGTAAGTGGCAAAACAAATAATAGTGGTAGCTGAAAGTGTAATTGCAAACTTTACACCTGACGGTAATGAATACTCCGCTAATAAGCCAGGAATAAAAACCACAATTGGCAAGTGAATTATATACACCCAATAAGCTGCATCCATAATAAAACTTAATCTTGGCGAATAGGAATTAAAATAGGTAAGAAAAAAGGCAATGAAGCCGAATATAAATAAGGAACTATAAAGAGCCGTAACTGCTTGTTTGGCATTTAGTACCCACACGTCAGCAGGCCAAGTAGAAAAGGTGTAAATTGAAAAAAGCAATACGCCTGCACCTAATTGCCAAAGGGTATGATGTTTTAAATTTAACAGGCTATTTGTCCGGTACACTATCCATCCTGTTCCGAAAAAAAGAAAGTAGGTAGCAAATGTAGCCGGGTCTATACTCCATTTATTGTTGGTTTTTATAAAAGGTGTCCCCATCCAGTAAAGACATAGAAAAAAAAGTAAAGTCAGACATAAAATCCGCAGCCAAAAGTTTTGAAGAACGTATGTAAATACTTTATTGGCTGATGTGGTAAAAGTAGTTTTCTTATTGAATATCGTTGCAAGTAGCCAACCCACAATGGCATACATCATTAGAAAGTATAAAAACCAGAGATGAATAACATTGAAAGGAAGAAAATCGCCAGAAGTAAATACGTCCAAAGCATTGGTAATTGGAGATACGGCACCACTAAAGGCAGCCGTTGAATACACAAAAGCCATAATTCCCAAAGGGTAAAGAATCAATACACCAACGAGAAAAGGAAGTAAAATTCGTTTCACTCTATTTATGAGCATTGCCTTTGGTCCCTTTTTATAGAATAAGAGAGCACCGAAATATCCTGCAGCCACAAAGAATACAGGCATTCTGAAGGAATGTATGAAGTCAACAACTACATCAAACACAAAGCTGTTATTTGGGTCTTTCAATGGCCATGCTGCGCCGTAATTATCAATACCGTAGGTTACTGATGCATGAATAACTATTCCTAGTAACATCATAATGGCCCTCAGGGCATCTAAGGCATATACTCTTTCGGGAATTAGTTTTGTTTGATTGTCCATTGATTTAGGTATTTAGGTTATTAGTTAAGGTAGTTGTAAGCGCCGCGTGGCGAGAATTTCAGCACCATGACGAGGTAGGGCTTAATGTCCGAAGGTTTACTGCAGATAGTGGAAGGTAGTGTTTTTATTTACAAGTCGACGAATAGCGATCGGATTTGTATTGCCATGCAACTCATTTTGCAAGGCTTGCAGACGGAGTATTCAGCGGAGTTGAGGTAGGGGGTCAATACAATTGTCTTTTGTGCTAGTTGTAAATATTAAACACACCACTTGTTAATTGTTTTATTTTGCTATATGTTTGTAACACGTTGATAAACAAGGCAAAAAATCTTTTTTTGTTAATTGTTGAATTGTTCGATGTTAAATCGTAAAGATAAAAATTTCAAATGGTTGAAGCCTCATTTAGACATTTCGAGTTAAAATTGATTGAACCTTTATTTGGTTCTGAATGAACGAGAGTAAAAAATCACCTTGCATTAAACTAAAGCAATGCTAAAATTAAACACTACATTTATTGAATATACAATTAGGGTGGCCTGTTTGTTGACTCGCATTTCTCAAATAAAATTTATGAAGACAATCCTAACCATTCTTTTGGCGTCTTTGATGCTCCTTTCTTGTTCCAAGGAGGAACATCCAAGAGTTGAATACAAAGTGAGTTCTAGTGGATCCGCATTAATTGCATATACAATGGTTACACCATCGGTTCGACAAGAAACTGTTTCAGGTAGTTGGGACGTTTCTTTTAGACATTCCAAAGGCGGCAATGTATTTCTTTCTGCTATCAACACAGGAATTGGCACAACAAGCATCTCTGTTTATGTAAACAAGGAATTGCTCTACACCGAAACAACCCAAATTCCTGGTGGTTTGATTGAAATTTCAGAAGTTTTGCCTTAGCGTGCGCAAACCGTTTGTTCGGCGGAGTTGAGGTGGTAAATTATCCTTCTCTCCATTTGTTTTCAAGTCCCATAAAATCTTCTAGATGATATACAGCATCTGAATAGTTGAACAAGATTGTTCTGTCATCTACAATGGTATACTTTTTTCTTTGGGCTACTGAAAGTTTTTGAAGCTCTGGAAAATATTTCAGAGGTACAATGATTATCCTACCATCTTGAAGTTTTAAAGAGATTTTTCCAATTAAATCGAAATTCAATTTTTCAATACAGATCGTAGAGTTTTGAAGTGTCGTTCCCATATTATTTGAATATTCAACTTGTCAAGTTTTATTTTGAGGTTGCTTATAACGTTTTGCCGCTACAAGAAGTTGGCGATTTTTACCACAAATGTTGATGCGGAGAACTGAACTTTCGGCTACCACAAAACTGTCAAGCGGAGACGAAACCCCGCCTATTGCCAATGTGCTGTTAGCTGCTGCCTTCCTATCGTCCATAGTCTTTAATTAAATTTAAGTCCGAGTGCTTCTATTTGTATCTTGTCTATTTTACAATTTTTCACTTCTACAGCATTAAGAATTTTCTCTATGACATTTACTGTCGTTTCGGCACTTGGCTTTTTAGAGCCTTTCACGTTCGTTAACCAGTCCATTACATCCCGCATTTCGTTGTCCATGTGAAACTGTAGAACCGACATGTGTAAATCCTCAAATGGAATAAAAATCCATCTTCCATAGTAGGGCGGTCTTTTCTTTTCTTCTTTTGTAGTTGAAAGTTCAATAGATTTCCAGGTGTACATTGCCCAACCATCCATTTCTCTTGCGTTGTTCATTAAATCAACTTGTTGCTTAATTTCCGATAAACGGTTGATTCCAAATTCTCCGCAGAATATTGGACGTTGTGTTGTTTCTGCTCTTCCTAAGTGTTTTGGTAGTTGCTTCTCAATTTTATTCCCAAACCAACTGTAAAAATGAAATTGGTAACAAGCATTAGAATCCAAAAGGCTATCATATTTTGAAAGAACATCCAGTTTTGTCGCATAGCTATTCCCTTCATAAATAATCATATGATTAGTGTCGTATTTTCTTATTGAGGTGGTTATTTTTTGATATAAATCAATTAATTCCTTTTCTCGTTTCCGATTGATGTTTGGCTCATTAATTAAATCGTACCCTAAAATGATTTGTTCGTCTTTGTAATGTTGAGCTATTTCTGACCATATAGCAGCTGTCTTTATCTTTGCTTCTTCAGAGTCCCACAAAACTGTTGCTCCTTTCGTATAATTTGAAACCCATAAAGTATTTTGAGGCTTAGCTGCATGAATCATTGAAAGTATAATGGCTACATTGTTTTCTTTAAAAGTGGGTAAAAGATTATCTAAAGTAGAAAATAGTACTTTTGTTACAGAGTCGTTGTCAAATGACTCCGCTGAAAAGCCAACTCTTACAGAATTAACCCCCATTTTTTTCATTAGACGAATATCTTCTTCAGTTATGAAATGCTCCATCATCTGTTTCGAAAAATTGCCGTAAGCATTCGTACCGAGAATTTCATTCAAATTTTCCGCTGTAATTTTATGTACATTTTGTGCACCCCCAAAAATGTAATTCTCTTGGTAAAGCCAGCAACTGACATTTGTAGCTTTAATGATGAAACGATTACCATTTGGATCTATAATATTACCATTGCTTCTATGAAAATATTTTGCCTCATTCGACTGAGAAAAAGCCGAAATGGTTAAACCTAGAAAAAATGTAAGCACTATTATTTTATTCATATTCTGCTATTTTTTTCTAAGGTTGCAGCTAACGTTTTGCAGCTACAAGAAGTGGCGGCTTTGGAACACTAAACTGTCTATACGCACAATGTTTATTAGTTGCTCAATGTTTCTATTCGCACTTCCCCCGCCATTTTTTTTAGGTGCTGTTATGCACTGAGCT
>Ga0209597_1000389_pt1 | contig 29228 bp, 22 predicted proteins | sample M_140625_MF_Meta_FD_187316 | JGI IMG/M metagenome (GOLD analysis project Ga0209597, IMG submission 187316) | Freshwater microbial communities from Lake Montjoie, Canada to study carbon cycling - M_140625_MF_MetaG (SPAdes) (version 2) | ecosystem: Environmental > Aquatic > Freshwater > Lake... | reverse complement strand
TTGCCCGGCGGGCAGGGAGATTCCTCCGGTGGGCAGCGGGAGTTTGGCCCGGTTTTGGCCCGGTGTGCCGTGGCGGCCGGAGTTCACGGGCTGTTCATCGAGACCCATCCGGAACCGGATAACGCTTTGAGCGACGGGCCGAACATGATCCCCCTCGATCAGATGGCAGCACTGCTTCGGCAACTCCAGCGGATCCAGCAGGCGCTGTGACCCGCGAGCCGGTCTCACCAAAAAAGGGGGGCCCGAAGAAGCGCATCCAGTTGGCCTCGCAGTGTGCGGCCAACTCTTCGATCGGGATTCCCAGAAGGCCAGACACCCCCTCGGCGATCCGGACTAAATTGACCGGTGAGTTCACCGGCCGTCCCCGCGTCTCGGTGGCGGGATGGGAAACCCAGTCGGCGGGAGGCAACTGATCGGGGGCGTCGGTCTCGATGAGCAATCGGTCCCGGGGAATCGCCCTAAACACGCCTGCCTGTAAGGCCTTCCGCGGATGGAGGGAGTGTCCAGAGATGCTAAAGTGGGCACCCAGTCGAACCAACTCGGGCACCAGTTCCATGGAACCCCCGTAGCTATGCAACAGGAAGCCCCGGGGCAGTCGCGGGCGCCCTCGGAGATATTCCATCAAGGGTCCCCAAGCCTTCAAGCAGTGCACGGTGATCGGAAGGCCGCGTTCCGAAGCCAGCATGAGCTGCTCATCGAGCACCTCGAGCTGAACCTCCAGAGGGGCCGGACCCAGCGGGCCGGTTCCCAGTTCGACGCACCGTTCGAGCGATTGATCGAGGATCCAACGGTCTAATCCGACCTCCCCCAATACGACTTGGGGTGCCGAGTCCAAACACTCGATCAATGCGTCGCGCCACCGGGGGGATCGGGCCGAGACACGCCAAGGGTGCAGGCCGAAGGCTGGAATCACCGAGGGGCACTGAGCCGCCAACCGTCGAACCTCCGGCCAGTCGCCCTCGCACGTTCCATTGACCACCATACCGGCGATACCGGCAGCGGCGGCGACAGACACCCATCCCAGCGGGTCGTTGCCCAACCGGGAATCCTGCAGGTGATTATGGGCATCGAACCAACGCATGGAAACCTACCGTGTGCCCAGAATGCTCCAGAATGCTCGTCGGGGGAATCTCTCGGTATCGAGGTCGTTTGAGTTTCACAGGAATCATGGCATTCTGCGGCGTGCTGTTTTCGAAACTCAGTCGGACAACGGAGGCCGCAGTCGGTTACTTCGAACTCGGAATGAGCCAGTCGGCCTTGCAGGAATTAGATCAACTCCCCCCCGGAGACCAACTGGAGCCGGAGGTGCTCGAGTTGCGTTGTGTCATTCACCAGCAAATGGGGCATTGGGTCGAAGCGGCCAATGCCTTCAACGCGTTGTGTGCGCGCCGAGATGCCGATGTAGAGCACTTCATCGGGTGGGGCTGCTGCCTTTACGAACTCGGCGCCTATGAAGACGCCCGACAGGCCTTACTCACGGCCCCGAAGGCCCTCCAGCTCAACGGGCTTTGGAATTTCCATCTCGCCTGTTACGAGGCCTTAGTCGGCCTCCCGGAAGCCGCACGGGAACGGGTCGAATTGGCCATACGCATCGATCCCTGCCTCAAGCACATGGCCCAGCAGAATACGCGGCTGGCTCCGTTGCTCAGGTCCCTTCCTTGAGTTCCCAGCGCGATGGGAGACGGCGACGAGAATGGTTGCGTCGAAATCGATTCGGCTGCGGCCGATTTGTCGCTCCCCTCAGCCCAAGGCGGGTGAACCGACAGGACCGGAGTACTCGTAGAGCGGACCATCCAGACCCCGGCCGGGCCAATCCACCTGATCGACGCCCTCTCGCTCCACGCCCTGAAGCAGTGGTTCCACAAAAAGTCCCTCCGCCTCGAAGACCAGGAGATCGGTCCGCGACACCAAGCCTGAGCCGGTGTCATGGCACCTCAGGGAGGCGCTGAGACACAATTCCCGTATCCGGCGGAGTTGGTCTCCTTCGATTTCGCCGGCTCGATGCAGCACCACCACGGGACGCGGCGCTGCGGTCAATTGCTGGAAGGGGCCATGGGCGAACTGAAGCAATTCCTGGAGGGTCGGCGCCGGTCGAAAGAGTCCCTCTACAAACTTGAAAGCTAGGTTCTGGAGGCACTCGATCAGGTCCGGCGAGGCGAGTAACACGAAGCCCTGACCGAAGACCTCGGGCTCCATACGAGGCCAAGCGACCCGGCCCGCCGACCAGCCCGTGCGGAACGCTTGGGCCGCCTCGGCTCCGACCGTCTGAGGATCCCCGGACAAACTCCGTCCGGACAGAGCACCCACCCAAAGGCGGGCCGCCAAGAATCCCAGTGCCGGCCCCACCACCCGGATCAACAAGGTGTATTCGTCCTCCAGGGGAAAGCGAATCACCTCGGCGCCTTCCTGCATCAAGGCCTCCAGACATCGGGCTCGATCTTGTTTTCCGCCGCGGATCAACCCTTCCCGGCTCGCCGCAGTGAAGAGCACCGTTCTGGCGAAGCCCGCACGGCAACCCAGTGCCATACGGGCATGAGCCGATAGTCCCTGACTGAAGACCACCAACGTACGGTCCTGCCGCCTACAGCCAGAGTCCGCACTCAACAAGGCCCCGGTGGGTAGAAACTCCGCAGGGATGTCCGTGAACCGGTTGAGCAACCACACCAAATATCGGGCATGGGCCTCGGAACTGCCTAAACCCGTGGCCACCACGCGCTGGGGACGCTTCTGCGGTTGCGCCGCTCGCGCCGCCTCTGGGGAAGCAGCCCAGACTTCCAAAAGCGCGGGAATGGATTCCAAGCGTCCGCGCAGGAGGGCCGCGCCGCGGTCCGGACAACTGACCAATGGAGACGGCATCCCGGAGGCCTACGCTGGGAATTTGCGGAACGCAATGCGGCGGCGTGCCTTTCTGTCAGAAATAGAGTGGAACTCTGGGTCTGAGAACTTCCCGCCAGGGTCCCGACTCAACGGTCACTCACAAGGGAGGCGGTGGGACCGTGTTAGTGCCTGCGGGGAGGGCAGAAGGAGCAGCATTGACCGGCACACCCAAAGGCGGGGGAGCCTTCACTGCATTGGTGGCCGTCATCGCCGTCGTCGTGAGCGCGGACGCCGGGGTCCCCAAGACTTCGCCTTCCACTCGCACAGTAAGTCCCGGCCAGGCCATCCGACGGAGCAACTCTGCATTCCAATTGGCCAAACGGAAACAGCCGTGGCTCTCGGTGCGACCCACGTCCTCGGGCTTGGGGGTCCCGTGGATGCCATAGCCCGAGCGGTTCAGTCCGATCCAGGCAGCACCCACCGGGTTATTGGGCCCAGGCGGAATACGCAATTTTCGGCCTACGGTGAGCGCTTCTGGCGACTCGGGAAACACTTCAGGATCCCAAGTGTAGTCGGGGTTGGGCACGGTCACTAGCACCTGAAGATCTCCCACCGGACGTTTCTCGACCCGCCGCGCAATACTGCAGGGGAAATGCGCGATCAATTCGCCGCCGGTGTCGAACACCCGCAGGAACCGACCGGCAAGGTTAATGCGAATGAGACCCGCACGACGAGCGGGGATCGGCGCAATCGCGGGCAAGGTCAATTCTAGACCTTGAGTCGGCTGAGCCCAGTCCACAGCAGGGTTGAGACGGCGCAGCAATCCCGGATGCGCTTGAAACCTCTCAGCCAAACGCTCCAGCAGGGTTTCGTGCTCCAGACCAAGAACTTGCGATTTGCCCAACCAAGTCTCGGGCAATGGGTCTAGCCGAAGCATGTCTTCGGCGCTGATACGATAGGGAGCCAATGGAGGCCGCTTGAGCATGAGAGCCTTGCGGGTATTGCGGTCTAGCCAACCGGTCTGCTCCAAGCCTTGCTGCGATTGAAAGGCTTTCAATGCGGCCGCAGTTTGCGCGCCTCCCACGCCATCGATGGAGCCGGAGGAAATTCCCAGGCCGGCCAGTGCGATTTGCGCCTCCAGATAATTGGTGGCCCCGCGAGGCACCCAGGCGGCCCCGCTGTTGGAAATCGACAACTCGGGCAGTGCCACCGCAGCGCGGAGGAGCTGAGTGGAAAGAATCACCGGAGCCGACGTGAGCCCCAACAGCGCCGGTGCAGCATTAGAAATCGCGACCAACGAGGGCTGTGGTGACGGCTCACTGGCTGGAGCAGGAACCGGCGAAACCGCAGGAGGTACCGGAACCACCGTTGGAACCACGGGCGCCTGCATTGGCTGAGCCGAGGTCGGAGCTCGAACTGCAGCCTGAGTCGGAACTGGCTCAACGGGAACCCTGGGGGCTTCGTTGGTTATTCCGGACCCGGGCTTGGAGGCGGCACTCCCTTCTGGCCCCAGCACCCGCCACACGCCCCAGGCCAACACCCCAACCAGCGCCAGCAGCAGCACCTTCGGCGCGAGGGCCCTGCGGGGATGCGCTCGTGACGATTGGGTTCGGGACTTCGAGGCCATGGATCCAGATCAAACCTTCGCTTCAAACATCGATCAACGGTCCGCCGCCGTCCTCATCCTTTTTCTTCGGCGGACGGCGTCCGGTGGATCCACGAATACTGCCCTGGAACTGCACCTTGGCTCGACCTCCGAGGAATCCATTCACCACCAGCGAAACCAGACTGATAATTACTCCACCCCAGAAGGCGGACCTAAATCCGTCCACGACGAATCCTGGCTCAAGCATTCCGCCGACCAGGCTCAGGAGCACCGCGTTAATGACCATCACAAACAGCCCAAGGCTGAAGATCAGCAGCGGGAGCGAAATCACCATGAGCAGCGGGCGCACAAACGCATTGAGCAAGCCCAGCAACAGCGAGGCCTCCAGCAAGGCACCGAAGGTCTGGTGACGGATCCCGTCCACCCAGACATCGGCTAATAAAACACCAATGGTTGTGACCAACCAGCGTTGCAGGAACTTCACCAAACCTTCTGGCATGGGACTCATCATAGACCAAAGGCCTCCCGAGTCAGTCGCCTTTCTTGCCGTTCCGAAGGGGAGCCTCCTCCGCCATCAACTCGAAGAACTCCGTAGCGGTGACCACTCGGACCCGAGGTGGCAGCGCTTCAATGGTCCGGCCGATCGCCCCCATTGGTCCCCCCGAATCACGGAAGGACCACGCGTGGACATTGATCAACGCATAGGCCTCGGAACCGGCCTCCGCTCCAGACGGTTGTCTTTCGACGGCCTCAGCAACACCCGCCGGAAGCCAATCCGGCCGCAGCCCCCCCGAACGGTCTTTCTGTTCCCACAGCAAATAGCGGTACGAGACACTAGGCTTGCCTTGATGCCAGTACACCGCACCTCGACCGCGGTTGTAGGGCGCGTAGTCCTTGTAGAGGACTCCACGGATTTCTGGCTGCTCCAACCAGTCTATAGATGAGTCCTGAACTCCCCCGGCATTGAGCAGCGTGACCAACGGCCAATTCACTCGACCCACAGCCCGTGCCGTCTCAGCGGCCGCAGCCAGTCGATCCGGCAAGTGAGCCGGGAACTGGTAGCCGTAGCCACTGGGCCCGGCGATGAAGTCATCCAAGGGTGTGGCCATTTCGAGAATCTTCCCGAGGATTCGAGGGGCCATCACCCACGCCTCCGGCGGCATCTCCCAGGTCACCGCGAAGCGACCCCGAAGCGGGCTGGCCCAAAAACCCGGATTATCGACAAAGCGCCCACCCACCCATTGCAAGTTGTCCCCGTCGCTCACCACAAAGGCCACCACCCGTTCGCCCGATGAACGAGCCCGCGGTTTCGGCGGCCGGGAGCGGACCGGCCCCGTCGCCGGAAGATGACGGAGCGCGGACAAGTTCAATGACCAGTCGGCCGGGATAACAGCTCCACCTCCCTGACTCACCTCGCGAACAAATTCCAACTCATCGCGCCCCCAGCCATAGACGCGGGTATGCGGACCGAGCGCCTGAACTTGACGGGTCCGCTCAGCGGCCGGCTCTTCGTAAACCGTCCAAGCGCCCAGGCTAATGGCCAGATCTCGAAGGTGCAGCGCCTTCGAGGGGTCCTGATGAATCATCACACCGCGAGCCACCCGGGCTCGGGTCTCGGCCCACACGGTGGCCATCGAACGGGAGCGGGCGTCGGTCAAAACAGGCCAACCCTCGGCCACCAATCGCTCGACCAGCGACGGGTCAGCCACCACCGCATTAGTCAAACCCGCCAGTGTAGTCGCGCCATTGAGTGATTCCGTGCCCACTTGACCGATGACCAGGCCTGAAAACGCCGCCCGGTGTTCCCGCAAGAGCGGCCAAGGACCCCGTACCTCGCGCAAGACCCAACCCTCGTTGCGCAACTCGTCGAGGAGGCGCGCATTCATGCCCGGGCCCTTCACCCACACCACCGCACCTGTGCGGTTGAGGACTCCCTGGATCGATGCCAACAAGGCATTCTCCGGACCCTTCAAGCCCTGCGGATCGACCACCCACAATTCTCGGGCCCAGGCCGGACCCATTTGCAGGAGGAGAGCAATGATCCCGCACAGGAATGGACTCGGTGAAAGAATTCCAGGGTCCTTCATGCTTTGGGTGAATCACCGGCCAACGAGAGCAACAAGCGTCGAATTTCTTGCAGGCGCCCCTTGGCGTCGCGTTTGGACAGCCGAGGAAACTGACCACCCACCGTGACCAGAGTGCCTCGGTGCATGAGCTTCACCTTGCCCTCGGTAACCTCCACCGAAGTGACCCGACATTCGGCCGCGAGAAGCCGCAGCTCATGCGTCTGGAGCAACAAATCCACTGGCCCTGGCAATGGTCCGAAGCGATCCCGCAGTTCCTGACGCAACACTTCGACACCAGCCTTTTCGGTAACCTGGGCCAGCTTGCGGTAGACCTCGACTCGCTGGGACGGTTCCCGCACGTAGTCGAGCGGCAGGTACGCCGGAAACTTTCGCCCGTCGTCTTCATCCACCGGACGCCGAGAGCCCGAAGACCTTCCCCGGGAGGGCTCCTCATCCGGATCGTCCCAGTAGGTGGCGACACAGCCGTCCCTGGGGATGGATATGTTCAGGGCGGGCTCACTGTCGGACTTAGAACGACGAGAGTCACTCTTAGCGGACCCTTCTTCACCCGGATTGGTGGCCAGGAAATCCAGCGATACTCGGACCTCGATCCGAGTTCGAACCGTTTCACCCTTCAACACCGAAATACTCTGACCGAGCAACTGACAATACAGGTCGAAGCCCACCGCAGTGATGTGGCCGCTCTGCTGGGAACCGAGCAAATTGCCCGCACCGCGAATCTCCAAGTCGCGCATGGCAATCTTGAAGCCGCTACCCAGCGCACTGTACTGCTTAATAGCACTCATCCGTTTGCGGGCCTCGGTCAGCAATTGGGCATGGCGTGGCAGCATCAGGTAGCAATAGGCCTGGTGCTTGTAGCGGCCCACGCGGCCACGGAGCTGGTACAGTTCGCTCAGACCAAAACGATCCGCCCGATCGATGATTATCGTGTTGGCATTGGGAATGTCTAAACCGCTCTCGATGATGGTGGTGCTCACTAGCACATCGGCCTCGCCGTTGACGAAGCGCGTCATGACCTTCTCCAGCTCGTCGTCGGCCATTTGCCCATGCCCCACCAGAACTCGAGCCTCGGGCACCAGTGCCTTTATCTTGAGTGCCATGGCCTCAATGGTGGAGACCCGATTGTGCAAGAAGTACACCTGACCGCTCCGATTTAATTCTCGCTGGATGGCGTCGCGGATGACCCTCTCATCGTAATTGCCAACGATGGTCTCCACCGGCAGGCGATCCTGCGGCGGGGTTTCCAGAGTACTGAGGTCTCGGGCCCCCGTGAGAGCCAGGTACAGCGTCCGTGGAATGGGAGTCGCACTGAGGGTCAGCACATCGACAGTCCGGCGTAGCAGTTTGAACTGCTCCTTGTGCTTCACGCCAAACTTCTGCTCCTCGTCCACGATCACCAGTCCCAGATCCCTGAAAACCATATCCGCGGAGACGATCCGGTGGGTTCCGATGACGATATCCACCGCACCAACAGCCGCTGCCTCCATCACTCCTTTCTGCTGCTTGGCCGTCCGGAAACGGCTCATCAATTCGATGCGTACCGGATACTCCGCCATGCGCTCGCGGAAATGGTTGTAGTGCTGCTGAGCTAAGACCGTGGTGGGCACCAGCAACGCCACCTGCTTGCCTCCCATCACCGCCTTGAACGCGGCCCGGATGGCCACCTCGGTTTTACCAAAGCCCACGTCACCACAAATCAGACGGTCCATCGGCTTGGGGAGCTCCATGTCCACCTTGGACGCTGCGATGGCCTTGACCTGGTCGGGCGTCTCCTCGAATTCAAAGCTCGCCTCAAACTCTCTCTGCCAAGGGGAGTCGACCGAGAACGGGTGGCCCGGCTGAGTGGCCCGCGCCGCCTGCACAGAAAGCAGTTCAGCCGCCAAGTCCCGCACCGACCGCTGGGCCTGCTCCTTGGCCTTGGTCCAACGAGTACCACCGATGTTGCTCAACTGCGGACGCGCCTTGCCCGCGCCCACGTACTTGCTCACTAAGTGCGCCTCAGTGACCGGCACGTAGAGCTTGGGTGCCTCATCGTGGCTGGAGCTCGCGGCGTATTCGATCACCAGGCATTCCTGCCCCCCGCCCGAGGCGCCGGCCTGCCGAGGCGGTAGCGTCTTAAGGCCCCGGTAAATCCCGATGCCGTGTTGGAGGTGAACCACATAGTCCCCGAGGTCGAAGTCGGTGAAATCCACCTCGAAGGCATTGCGTACCGACTGCGCATGATGGGACTTCAAGCGCCGCGGCCGAGACACTTTGTAGCGCCCATAAATCTCCGCATCCGAGACCACAACCCGTCGGGCCATTTCGCACAAAAATCCGCGGGAAATGGTACCAGAGAGGACTTCCGGAACCGCAGACGCCGCAGCACCTTCAGTGCCTTCGGTTCCATTGGAGGGCAGGAGTTCGCGCCACAGTTCTCCGAAGCGTTGAAGCTCGCCGGCATTGTTGCAGAAGACCTGAAGATGGTAGCCTTGCCTCAACCACCGCTGCATTTGTTGGAAAAAGGTCCGTCGCTGCTCCTCGGCAACCTGAGCCGCGGGCAAGGTTGCTCCGATGGGACGGAAGGCCTCGAGGGATTCCATGAGCAGATCATTCGGATCGCCCACAGATTCAGAAATCGAATCCTCGACCCGGACCCAGACGCCTCCGGAGGTCTGAACCCGCAGTTGCAAGGCCTCCCAGGGCTCATGGAACACATCCCCCTCTCGGACCTGACTAGCGTGGTGTTCTGCTTGGAGAGCCAGCGCCTGCGGCCCGCAAAGAACCACCAGTGCATCTTGGCCCCAGTGCGCATCGAGAGCGCTCACCGGGGGTGACGGCGCTTCGGACCCGGCCTTGGGACGCAGCAAACTCAACTCACCGGCCGGTGGAACCACGCATGAGTCGATGGCTTCTAAACGGGTCTGGCGGTGGGGATCAAATTCACGAAGCGACTCCAACTCATCCCCGAAGAACTCCAACCGAACCGGCCAGGGGCGATTGAGGGGCCACAAATCCACAATGCCGCCCCGCCAGGATAGCTCCCCTTTATGGGAGACCTGGGCCTCGGGCTCATAACCCTGCGACTCAAGCCATTCGATGAGATCGAGCGGGTTTACCGTTTCTCCCCGACTGAATGTCCGAGTCCTGGAATTGAAACCGTCGGGAGTAAAGGTGCGCTGCTGCAGGGCCGTCACTGAAGTAATCACCAGTCGGCTTTTCGGAGGAGCACCCTTTACCCGCTGCAGTGCGATCAGCGTTTCGAGTCGTTCGCTAATGATGTCTGCATGGGGCAATCGAGAGTCCTGGGGCAACGTCTCCCAAGCCGGGAAGAACTGCGGACGCTCTCCGTCCAGCCACGTGGCTGCATCGGCGTGCAAGAGTTCTTGGGTTTTCAGCGTGTCCGTAATGGCCACCACGTGGCGGTCCGGATAAAGCCGATGCAACACGGCCACCAGCCATGCCTGCGCCGCCGGAGCGACACTCTGCAGACTCACGACCCCGCCGGCCTCGACCTTTTGGCGCAACGACTCGACGGCTGGCGATTTCAGCCAGCCTTGCAACACGGTGGGAGATGCGGGATCCAAGCCCGGAAAGAATACCCTGAAACTGTCGGATAGCGATTTTGGAATTGAGCCGTCGGTCGATGCGTTGCCCGATTGCCTGATGTCATCAAGTGCTTGCGTAGAAATCCGGGATCAAACCGGAGCCATGGCCCAAGTGTTGCCCGAGTTGGGTGGGTGGCTCGTCCGATACCAGAGACCCCTCCCCGGGCATGGCCTCGTGGAGGCTCTGCATCACGACGACGCAGTCATTGCTCGATACCCCCGAGAGATGTGGGCGGGCAGCCCCCTGCTCTTTCCAATCGTGAGCTACAACCACGTACCCGGCGCCGACCACCATTACCCCTGGGCTGGCCAAAACCATCCAATGCCGGCCCATGGATTTGCCCGAAAAACTCCTTGGAAGGTCACGGCCCAAGAAACCGATCAAGTCGAACTCGAACTCACCGATAGCAACGCAACTCGGGCGGTTTTCCCTTTCGCCTTTCGCTACCGCCTGACCTACCGGCTTCAAGAAGGTCGCCTGCATTGGCAGCAAGTTATCGAGAATCTCTCCTCTGAACCCATGCCCTTCGGCGTCGGATTCCACCCCTATTTACCGATGCCCCTGAGCGCAGGATCCAAGCGGAGCGACTGCGTCATCCGTATTCCCCGAGCCACCCGCTTTAATCCAATCGGACGCGGCGACGCCTATTTTTCAGAACCGTTCCCCGAACAGGAATTACCAGCCACCGTGGACACCGGAGCCACCCTGCTCCTAGGAAACCTCCGGAGCCAAGAACTGGCCCTGGTTGACCGGGCAGCCCGCCTAGAAGTGGTCGTCAACTGGGAAGGGGCACCGGCCTATCGCTTCTGCGCGCTCTGGTCGCGGACGCCCTCGGAAAATTTCTACTGCCTAGAACCCTGGACTTGTCTGCCCAACGCCTTCAGCCGACCGGAGGATCGTGAGCTTCAAATCTTGGCGCCCAGTCAATCGTTTGAAGCATCGATGTGGATGGAAGTCCGTCCCTGCTGACGCACCCTCTCCTCTGACCAAAACGCCCGGAACGGCACAAAGCCATTCCGGGCGTTTCTAATATTCCCGATCCGGAATCGTTTAGATCCCGTGGAAGTTCGGCAGGTGCAGCTTCTCACCGCCGCGCATCGCGCTTTCGTGCGCCAGAATGCCCACGAGCGTCCAATTCACCGACTGATGCAAGTCCGGGAAGCTCGGGCGGTCCTCGATCACACTCATCACAAACTCGTGGACCAAATGCGGATGGCTGCCGCCGTGGCCGCTGCCTTGAACGAAGCTCAAGTGGACATTCTCACTCATGTCATAGACGCCCTTCGTCGTGAACGGACGAATGGCCTCAGGCAGCAAGTGGGCATAATCCGGAATCTTTACCTTTTCCACCGTCTCACCACCGAGGTGCAACACCGGGTCATCGTGCTCAGTGAGCTGCCACTCGAAGGAAGTCTTGGAACCATAGCAGTCGAAGCTCTCCTGATACTGGCGCGCGGCATCAAACAAATACCGCGTGACCTCACCGGCCACATCTTGGCTACGGACCTTGAAATGGGCCGTCTCAAAGGAGAACGGTGAACCATACTTGGCGATGCCGGACTCGGAGATGCGGCCCGAACCAAGGCAGGACACGAACTCAGCCTCCCCATTGACGATACCCAAGCAGGGGCTGACGCAGTGCGTGGCATAATGCATCGGAGGCAATCCCTCCCAGTAGCCGGGCCAACCCTCCATGTTCTGAAGGTGGCTTCCGCGAACAAACTGGATCCGTCCCAAACGACCGGTATCCCGCAGTTCCCGCACATACAAATACTCCCGGCTCCAGACCACCGTCTCCATCATCATGTACTTCTTCCCGCTCTCACGGGCCGCCTTCACGATCTCGCGAGCTTCCTCCACGGTGGTACACGCCGGCACCGTGCAGGCCACATGCTTGCCCGCGCGCAGAGCGGCGATGGCCTGCGGCGCGTGCAAGTGAATGGGCGAATTAATATGCACCGCATCCACCAATGGATCGCGGATCAAGTCCTCAAAAGACGTGTAGCGCTTCTCCACTCCGAAGGCATTGCCCACCGCATCCAGCTTGTCCTGGGAGCGCTGGCAAATGGCGTACATTTCCGCATGGGGATGGCGTTGATAAATGGGGATGAACTCGGAACCGAATCCGAGTCCGACAATGGCGATATTGAGTTTTCGGCTCATGATAGGGAAAGGGTGAAGCACGGCGTGTTGCTCACGAAATCCGCGCTGAGAACAGCTCCGAATCAAACGCACCCATCCCCCGCCCGGCAACGCGAAACTAGATCCTATATCCAACCGAAACCTCCCCATCGAATCCGATCCAATTCAAACCCTGGACCGACTCACACCTCCCACCCGCACACCCCGGGCGCAGCGGGACCGGACCAGAGCAAGCATTGCAGGCGAACCACCCCATCCCCTCGCGCAACGCGCGAAAGCTCCTCCTTCCTCGAGCCTGCCTGCGAGCGCAGGCACGGTCCCGCTGCGCCCGACACCGAAGACCCGCCCAAGAGTCCCCTCCCCCTCAACTCCGAAACTCCGAAACTCCGCAACCACCTCGAGAGCCACTCAGCGTCGATAAGCCTCAGCCAGCAGAGTCACCGGATGAGCCACCCGCAACTCAAGCCCCCGATCCCGACACCCGTTGATGAGTTGGAGCAAACAACCAGGATTACCCGTGGCGACCACCTGAGCCCGCGTAGTGACAATGTGATTTACCTTCCGCTGCAACAACTGTCCCGCCATTTCAGGCTGCGTCAGGTTGTAGATACCGGCACTGCCGCAACACCACGCAGCCTCGGGCAGTTCCACCAAACGCACCCCAGGAATCGCCCGCAACAACGACCGAGGCTGCGCAGAGATCTTCTGACCATGACAGAGGTGGCAAGATTCGTGGTAGGTCACCACTTGGTGCGGAGCACCCGCCGCCACCGGAGTCTCGATACCCGTGAATGCCAACCATTCGTGAATGTCCTTCACCTTCGCATCCCAAAGCTTGGCCCTGTGGACATAACGCGCGTCATCGGCCAAGAGGCGCGCATAGTGCTTGAGGTGAGACCCGCAGCCTCCGGCGTTGCTAATAATCGCGTCGAAGGATTCGGGCGGGAATTGGTCGATATTCCGCCGGGCCAATTCCTGCGCCAACTCCCACTCGCCATTGTGCGCGTGAAGCGATCCGCAGCAATGCTGGTCGGGCGGAGTGATCACCTCGCAACCATTTCGGGCAAGGACTTCAGCCGTGTCGCGATTGACGTCACTGAAGATCAAGTCTTGGGCGCAGCCGGCGAGCAGCGCGACTCGGTAACGACGAACCCCCTGAGCACGAGTCACAGGCGCAACCAAGTCCTCGGTCCACTGGGCTTGCACCGGTGGAGTCATGGCTTCCAGTTCCCGCAGCCGCCGCGGCAGCAACCGAGTCAGGCCCAGAGCCCGTACCGCCGACTGAAGCCCCAGGCCCTGCCAAAGTTGCATCACTCGGCCCAAGAGCTTCAGCCGGTTCAAGTCCATGAAGAGCCCCCGAAGACTCAGGGCCCGGATCAACGACCGACCAGGTGTGGCCAACACCCGAGAGGCCTCCGCCTCAGCCCGCGCCCGCTCGAAGAGTTCCGCATAGTCCACCCCCGCCGGACAGGCCGTCATGCAAGCCAGACATCCGAGGCAGTAATACATCTCGTCGGCAAAGGTCTTGGTGGGCTCCAAACGATCATCAGCGATGGCGCGCATGAGGGCGATCCGACCCCGCGGCGAATGCCGTTCGAGTTTCGTTGCGTCGTAGGTCGGACACGTCGGAAGACACAGCCCGCAATGCATGCATTGCTGGACGACCGAGTAATCCAAAGCCTTGAGGTGCGAGGACGACGACGGTGAAGAAGCCATGAGAACAGTGGTTTAGGATTAGGCTATTTCAAGACTGCGCGGCAGCGGCTCGAACCGCCTCCAATTCTTCCCAGCGGGAATAGAGCGTGGCCACCCCGGCCTTGGCTGTCTCCAGCTCGGCCATAAGCGTTTGCATCCGGGCTCCATTCTTGCGGATGAAGTCCGGATCCAAGAACTGCGCCTCACGCTCAGTCACCTGAGCCTCGGCCACCTGGATCACCGCTTCGATCCCCTCCAACTCCCGCTGTTCCTTGAAGCTGAGCTTTCGGATCTTACCCGCCTTCGGTGTCGAGGGCGACCCGGAGAGCTTGAATTCACGACCACCGGAACTCGAAGCGACCCGACGCCGTTTCTCCAAATAGTAGTCGTAGTTGCCCTCACTGAAGACAACCCGACCCTCGCCCTCGAACGCCAATATACCGGTGCACACCCGGTTGAGGAAATAGCGGTCATGGCTCACCACTAACACGCATCCGGGAAAGAACGTCAGCGCCTCCTCCAGAATTCGCATGGTTTGCAAATCGAGGTCATTGGTCGGCTCGTCCAGGACCAGGAAATTGCCACCCCGCTTGAGCACTCGCGCCAATAACAGCCGGCTGCGCTCGCCCCCGCTGAGGTGCTTTACCTGGGTGGTGATGCGATCATCAGTAAAGAGGAACCGCTTGAGGTAGCCACGCAGGGAGAGTTTTTCCTCACCCCATTGGACCCATTCGGTGCCGTCGCTGACCTCTTCCAGAACGGTCCGTTCTTCGTTCACCCGAAGTCGGCCTTGATCGACGTAGTTAAACCGCGTCAGGGATCCGATGCGCACTTCCCCCTCGGTCGGCGGCATCTCACCCAGCAGGATTCGCAGCAACGTCGTCTTGCCCAATCCATTGCGGCCGGTCACTCCAATGCGAGTACCACCGGCGAAATTCAGGCTGAGATCGGAGAAGAGACGACGTCCCCCGAACTGCATGCCCACGCCCTCTATCTCCACGACCCGGTTACCCAGCGGCGGCGGCGGTGGGATGACCAATTCCATCTCGGATTCGGTGGGCGGCGGACCCGCACTGTCGGCGGCGGAAAATCGATCCAGACGCGCCTGACTCTTGCTCGTCTGGGCCTTAGGACGACGACGCACCCACTCAATCTCGCGTCGCAGGAACATCTGACGCTTGTGTTCGGTGACCTCCTCGGTGGCCAGCTTCTCGGCCCGCTGGAGCAAGTATTCCGAGTAGTTGCCATCGTAGCGTTCAAACTTGCCGTTGCGCAGTTCGACAATGGTCGTAGCCACGGAGTCGAGAAAATGCCGGTCATGGGTCACCACCAACAAGCCACCGGGGTAGCCCGCCAGAAACTCCGTGATCCATTCCACCGATTCGGTGTCCAAATGGTTGGTCGGCTCATCGAGCATCAGGAAGTCCGGCCGGGCGATCAGGGCCCGGGCCAGAGCCACACGACGCCGTTCTCCACCGGACAATTCGCCAATCCGCCGATCATCCGGCGGGCAGCCCAACTGATTGAGGGCCGTGCGAACCCGCGAATCGACCGTCCAGCCCTCCAGTTGCTGAATACGCTCTTCCAAATGGTCATGCCGACTAGAATGACCCGGAAGGTTCTCAAACTCATGAATGAGGGAGAGGACATGCCGCGCCCCATCGCGCGCGGCCTCGAGGACTGTGATGTTGGAATCCAGTTCAAAGGCCTGGGGCAAATAACCGGTGACCAGGTCCCTGCGCCGAGTGATCACACCGTCATCCACCTCGGCTTCACTGGCCAGGATGCGCATGAAGGTCGATTTGCCAGCACCGTTGCGACCCACAAGCCCGATGCGATCCCCCGCCGACAAGGCCAGTGAGGCCCGATCCAATAGGGCTCGGTCGTTGATGTTCAGGACCAAGTCCTGAGCGGAAATAAGCACGCCTTCGTTCACAATGAGGAATCGAAGATACACGAGAATCGGCCGCGGAGCCATGGACGCTTTCAGCTTTCCCGCCGTCCGGGTCCGATCGGTCCAAATTAGAATCTGGGGAAGAGGCCATTTCACCGCCTCGACATTGACCGAGTTGGTGCGAGTCTTGGACTTTGAGCATGGCCCACCGTCCCACCACCGATGATGCTCCGCGTCGCTCCAGCCTCTATGAGGCCCGAGTGATGCACCATCGACTTGAGCCACGCACACACCATTTCGAGTACGGAATCTTCCTCGCGTGCCTCGACCTCGACGAATTGAACGCCCTCGATGCTCGCCTGCGATTCTTTAGCCGCAACCGGCGCAACTGGTTGGAGTTCCGCGATTCCGACCATCTTCCCAATCCAGAGGTTTCCGGGACTAAAAACCCTGCAAATGAGCAACAGAAGCCCAACATCAAACGCGCCCTCCAGACTTGGCTCAAGCAACAGGGAGTGAGCCTCGCGGACAATGACCGCGTCCTGCTGCTAACCCTGCCTCGGATCGCTGGCTACGTGTTCAACCCAGTCAGCTTCTATTTTTGCACCAAGGCCTCGGGCCAAGCGCTGTGCGCCGTGGCCGAGGTGGGCAACACTTTTGGCGAATTGAAGCCTTACCTGGTGCCCCTGAGTGCCGCCCCAGACGGCCAAAACGACCAAAACGGCCCCAGATTCCGCTGCGTGGTGCCCAAACATTATTACGTCTCGCCCTTCACACCGCTGGATGTCTGCTTTGATTTCCAGCTCCAGACTCCAGGAGCTCGCCTGCACATCGCCGTCAACGACGTGAGCGAGGGGCGTCACCTGCTGCTCACCACCTTGACCGGATCCCAGCGGCCGATCACCGACCGAGAAATCCTCCGCTTGAGCCTCTGCTACCCGCTGGTGACCCTCAAGGTGATTGGCGCGATTCACTGGCAGGCCCTCCGACTCTGGTTGAAAGGGGTTCCTTGGTACGCCAAGTCCCAGGGTACCCACTTGCAACGGGGGGTGTTCCGGGCCCACTCGTCGATTGCCCAGGCTCAGGCTGATTCCGGTTCCGGACCCAACCCATCGACCGATCCGAGATAACGCAAATCCTAAGGGGCATACCGCAAATCCTGCGGTTGTGGTTCTGACAATTCAGTCCAAAATCAGAGGGTAGATTTTCACCATGAGCCGCACCCATCCCGAGTCGATCCTTCCAACGATTGCCACCGCGTCTGGCGGACCCCCCTCCGGCGGTGTTTCGGTGGCGGCCCTCAACCCGACGACCACACCGCCGCGGTGGGTGGAGTCCATCGCCCAGAATCTGGTCACTTCGCTCTTCCAGCCCATGTCCGAGGGGCATCTGCGGATACTGTGCCCGGACGGATCGACCCGCGAATTTGGAACTCCCGGCCAGACTCCGTCCGCAGAAATTCACCTGCGGCGATGGCGTTTTTTCACCCGCTGCGCCATGGGCGGTGACATGGGCTTTGGTGAGTCCTATCAGGACGGGGACTGGGAGACGCCCGACTTGGCCGCAGTGATCGCCTGGTTCTGCGCGAATGTGGAGCAAGCCCCTTCGATGTCGGGCTCAGCCCAGAAGCGACTGCGCTTCACACTCCTGAATGCGGCCAATCACCTGCGGCACTTCTTCAACCGCAACTCCCTGACAGGTTCCCGCTCCAACATTGCGGCCCACTACGATCTCGGGAATGCGTTCTACTCGCAGTGGCTCGACGCCACCATGACCTACTCGGCAGCCTTGTTTGAATCGCCCGATCAATCCTTGGAGGCCGCCCAGACCGCCAAGTACGAGCGGCTGGCAAAAGAACTGAGGCTCAAGGCGGGGGATCATTTGCTGGAAATCGGCTCCGGGTGGGGCGGAATGGCCAGCCATGCGGTGCACCGTCACGGGGTCCGGGTCACCACGATCACATTGTCCGAGGCGCAAGCCGCCTACTGTCGGGAACGCTTTGAGAGAGAGGGGATCGCCGACCGGGCAGAAGTGAAGGTCATCGACTATCGTTTACTGACCGGCCAATTCGACAAGATCGTCAGCATCGAGATGATGGAGGCCATCGGCGATCAGTACCTCGAGACCTACTGCCAGAGCGTCCAACGCCTGCTCAAGCCCAACGGAATTTTCGCCGCCCAGTTCATTACCTATCCCGATTCACGCCATGCCGAGTTGCGCCGCAGCGTGGACTGGATCCAGAAGCACATTTTCCCAGGCTCCCTCTTGCTCTCGCTCAATCGCGTGAACCAATCGATGCAGCGGACCGGGAGTCTCCACCTGCACAGTCTCCACGACATGGGCCTCGATTATGGCCGCACGCTGCGCCAGTGGCGCACGCGCTTCAACCAGGGCCTCCACGAAGTGCGCGCACAGGGTTTCGATGATCATTTCATCCGCACCTGGAACTACTACCTGGCCTACTGCGAGTCGGCTTTTCTTTGGCGGAATATTACCGTGGTGCAGGCCACCTGGACGGCCCCCAACAACCGTAGCCTGATGTCGGCGTGAATCGGGAAGGGCTCAACGCATGAACCTACCCACCCCGCTCATTCTGATTCTTGGGGGATTGGTGTTTGTAGCGGCGGAGATGGTGTTGACCTTCCAAGTCGCCCGTCGTCTTCGGAACTTCGGGATTGTAGACATCGTGTGGTCCGCGGGCTTCACCCCATTGGTGCTCCTCTACTTGCTGGCCACGGCATGGCACCAATCCTCGGCGCCCGCCGGAGGGATCGAGTTCCGGGAGGCACTGATTTCCAGACTGCCCTTGACCCTCATGGTCACTCTCTGGAGCCTGCGCCTAGGCCTGCACCTCCTCATCCGGGTCCGGGCTCACCATCCGGTGGAAGATGTCCGCTACGCCCAACTTCGGAAGGAGTGGGGAGCACAGACTGACCGAAAAATGCTCGGCTTCTTCCTGCTTCAAGGTGGCCTGCAAGTGGTCCTGTCGACGCCTTGGCTCATCAGCAGCCTTCGACCGCCCACAGCGTTAACTGGATGGGTCGGCGGTTGCTTGTGGCTTGGCCTCCTGCTCTGGGCCGTGGGCATTTTGGGTGAGTCCCTGGCAGACCGCCAATTGGCCCGCTTCCGTGCCAATCCCGCTCGTCGCGGGCAAGTCTGCCAGGAGGGATTGTGGCAGTACTCCCGTCATCCGAACTACTTCTGCGAATGGCTGGTCTGGCTGGGCTATGGCGTCTATGCACTGGCCAGTCCCTGGGGCTGGATCGGACTCCTCGCACCGGCGCTAATGTATCACTTCTTGGTGAACGTCACTGGCGTCCCCATGACCGAGGCATTGTCGGTGAAGTCCAAGGGTGAGGCCTACCGTCGATATCAGCAGACCACCAACGCATTTTTCCCAGGACCGCCCCGCCGCGCCTGACCTCCGTCTGCCACCTCTTTGGAAGAACCCGCGCCCCGAAGGGAACAGCACGTTGAGTGAAACCAATGCTCTGCCCCATTGACGACCGTCCCCACGGGCCGAAGCTTCGGACTTACCTACAGCGCGACCATGAGCACCGTCACCATTGCCCCGCCGCCCACAACCTCGGGACCGCCCCTGCAGCGGGAGACCACCGCCGGGAATTACTTCGTTGCTAATTATCCCCCGTTTGCCTTCTGGAATGCTGAGGCCGTCCCAGTCTTTCATCAGGCACTCGATCAGGCGCCTCAACCCGGAGTACCGCTGGGCCTCTACGTCCACATTCCCTTCTGCCGGAAGCGGTGTCACTTCTGTTACTTCCGCGTCTACACCGACAAGAACGCCGACGACATCAAGGCCTACCTCGATGCCTTGCTCAAAGACCTCGCTTCCTTTGCCCCCAAGGCGGTGATCGGTGGACGAAAACCCCGCTTCATCTACTTCGGTGGAGGCACTCCGAGCTACCTGTCTCCGGACCAGCTCCGCTATCTGACCGAGGGCATGAAGCGTTTGCTTCCTTGGGATGAGGCGACAGAAATCACCTTCGAAGCCGAACCTGGAACACTCACCGACCACAAGCTCCGGGCCATCCGAGAAATGGGCGTCACTCGACTGAGTCTAGGCATCGAGCATTTCGACGACGCCATTCTGGAGATCAACGGTCGGGCTCATCGCTCCAAGGAAGTCGAGAGGGCCTACGGCTATGCTCGAGAAATTGGTTTCCCCCAAATCAATATCGACCTCATCGCTGGCATGGTGGAGGAGACGCCCGAGAAGTGGCAGGAAACCGTCGCCAAGGCCGTAGCCATGGAACCGGACTCCGTGACCATCTACCAGATGGAGGTACCCTACAACACGGGCATTTACCGGCAAATGAAAGCCGAGGGGAAGCTAGTGGCACCCGTCGCCGACTGGGACACCAAACGGCGTTGGGTAGACGAGGCGTTCCGAGCCTTCGAGGCGCACGGTTACACCGTGACCAGCACTACGACCGTCGTCAAAGATCCCGCGCGGGTGAAGTTCGAGTACAGACACGGGCTCTTCAGTGGAGCCGACCTTCTGAGCATCGGTGTGGCGAGCTTCGGCCACCTCAACCGGATGCACTATCAGAACCATCACGACTTCCAACCGTACGTCGATGCGGTCAATGCGGGGCAGTTTCCTACCCATCGCGCCTATGTCCTTCCGGACGACGAGCGCTACCTGCGGGAGTTCATTCTCCAACTAAAACTGGGTCGAGTCAGCATCGATGCCTTCACCGAGAAATTCGGCGAAGATCCCCGGACTCGATTCGCTGTCCCCTTGGCGACGCTCAAGGCTTGGGATTTCTTGGTGAATTCGGCTACCCACCTAGAATTGACCCGCGATGGGTTGCTGCAAGTCGATCGTCTGCTCCAGGAATTCTTCAAGCCCGAGCACCGCACTGGCCGCTATGCTTGAGTCCGATTCCACGATCACCCCCTCAACCCCACCGACCAACACGGGCGCGCGCCTGAGCCATCTGGACGAGCGCGGCGAGGCTCGCATGGTGGATGTCTCGGCCAAGCCCGCCCTGTTCCGGGAAGCGGTGGCCAGCGGGGAGATTCGCGTGTCTTCCACCACGCTCGACTTAATGGAGTCCGACCGCATGGCCAAGGGCAATGTCTTGGCAACGGCCCGCATCGCCGGGATCCAGGCGGCCAAACGCACCGGAGAATTAATCCCGCTGTGTCATCCCTTGCCCATTTCCCATTGTGAGATTCACTTTGAAATACCCGAAACGCGGGATCGGATCCGGATCACCGCATCGGCCCGGATCACGGCAGCTACGGGTGTCGAAATGGAAGCTCTGACTGCAGTATCCGTTGCAGCCCTGACCGTCTACGACATGTGCAAGGCGGTGGACAAGGGCATGGTCATCGGCGACATCCGCCTGCTCAGAAAAACCAAGTCTGCGCCCCTGACGACCTGATTTCCGCCCGCTGAAGTTCATGAGCGATCCAGTCGCGGAATGTGGGTGCCTCCCGTGCAAAGAGATCGAGAGAAACCGTGGCCAGTACCCATTGAGCAGAAATCGGGGCGGGATCCTCCCAGAGTGAACCCCTGATGACTCCTATTGGACTCCTATTGCCCTCCTGTTGGACTTCCAAATCGCAGGGGGCGCAGGATTTCAGCACCCGAGTCCATACCGTCGGGACTGTAGGGTGGACGCTTTCTCTTTTATGGCCTGAGACCCTACGTGGCCCAACCATTTCAGCACTCAAGGCACCTTGCTGAGCCGGAACGATGCGCCGGGAGAGAAAGTGAGGGCATGGCGCAGATTCTTTCGCGAGGCGAGAACGAGAATTGGGCCATGCTTTGGCCGGTTTGTTTAGGCCCGTGTGGTTTAGCCTGTGATTAGGGACCAACGATGCTCTTGCGGAAGACGACACAAGCCAGCACCACCGACCGCACTCAATCGTCTTGGCTGAGGCCAAGGAAAGCTATGCCCGGCGTAAAAACAAAAAGCCCGACAAGATGATGAATCCATCTTGTCGGACCTGTCAGAAAATAGTGTCCCGAATTGAGACAGTTTGAACCAACGGAGGATAATCACCCAAAGGTGATCAAACCGCGGACCGTTTCAGATCACGGGCGGTTCGCGTCTGCACCGGCGTAGGCACTGATCTTCACGGGAGGTGCAACGGGGTTGCCCTTGCTGTCGGTCACCGGGGTCGTGGTCACAGCCACATTGCCCGGGATCGTGATCGTACCACCCTTGGAGGTGACAGAGGACTTGGTGGCCCGGCGAGCCTTGGCCAAGGCGACCTCACCACGGACTTCAGACTGCTGAGCGGGAACGAGGCGATCGGCCGTCGCGAGAATCACAGCGTCCTGACCTTCGGTGGCGAAGGTAGCGGCGGCAACAACGGTGCGGGCCATCTGGGGAGCGACCTCGAGGCAGGCAGCGACAACGGCTTCGGTGGCTTCAGGAGCCTTGCGAAGGATCGCGCCCACAACAGTGGAGAGAGCGGTCGGATGGTTCTTGGCAACGGCAACCACAGCAGCCTTGGCGGTCTCGATGCGGTCAGCCTTGTCAGCGGCAACCACCAACTTGGCGGCAACCAAAGGCATATCAATGACCTTCGAGGCCAAGATCTTCTGGGTCAGAGCCTGCGACTCGGTGGATGTGAGAGCAAAGGCCGAATTGACGATCAGCGAAGTAGCGGTGATCAGAACAGATTTTTTCAGGAGATTCATATACAAGGCTCGGTATCTAACTTTGTGGCACGAATAAAACGAAGGATGGAATCCACGTCAACCCTTTAACCAAAAAAGTTTTTCACAATGGCCAACCGGAATGTTCATGCCGCTTGACGTTGCTCCCGACGTTGAATCACCGGAGGCGTCTCTCGGCGGACCACCGCACGATTGATCTCGACACCCACCACGTCATCGCTGTCCGGCAATTCAAACATCAGGTCGCGAAAAAGCTCCTCGGTCAGGGACCGGAGCGCACGAGCACCGGTCTTCTTTCGGGACGCCATGCTGGCCAACTCCGCGACGGCATCGTCCGTGAAGGACAACTCGACCCCATCCAGAGATAGCAGTTTGGCAAATTGACGGGTCAGTGCGTTGCGCGGACGGGTCAGCACCTCAGCCATCTGAAGCTCGGTCAACTCATCCAAAGCAGTCACCACCGGTAAGCGGCCGATGAACTCCGGGATGAAACCAAAGCCCATGAGGTCTTCCGGCTCCACTCGGTGAATGAGGGGCTGGTCTGCCTGCGCCAAACCCGACGGGGTGGAAGAAGTCCCATCGCCGATTTCCACACCGAAACCGATGGATCGCCGTCCCAGACGCCGCTCAATGATGCGGTCCATCCCAACGAACGCGCCGCCGCAAATGAAAAGGATCTGGGTGGTGTCGATCCGGATGTATTCCTGCTGGGGATGCTTGCGCCCTCCCTGTGGAGGAACATTGCAAACGGTTCCTTCCAGGATCTTCAGCAATCCTTGCTGCACACCTTCACCGGACACGTCGCGGGTGATGGACACGTTCTCGGTCTTGCGGGCGATCTTGTCGATCTCATCAATGTAGACGATGCCCATCTGGGCCCGACGAACATCGAAATCGGCCGCCTGGAGCAGGCGCAAAATAATGTTCTCAACATCCTCCCCGACATAGCCGGCCTCGGTGATGACCGTGGCATCGGCGATGGCAAAAGGGACGTCGAGCACCTTAGCCAGCGTTTTGGCCAGCAGCGTCTTGCCGCAACCCGTCGGCCCCAGCAGCAAGATGTTGCTCTTCTCAATCTCCACCGCACCCGAGTCATCGGGCGTTGTAGACGTCGTCTCGCTCCCCGCCGTGGAACGAGCCGCCGCCATGACCCGCTTGTAGTGGTTGTACACCGCAACGCTGAGGGTGCGCTTGGCTCGGTCTTGCCCGATGACATGCTCGTCCAACTGCCGCTTGATCTCCGAGGGTTTCAGGATTCGGAGGGTGGGCACCGAATGCTTTTCGGTCTCGGAACGGGACTCCTTCTCGAGCACTCCGCTGCAGACACCGACACAGGCATCGCAGATGTACACGCCGGGGCCCGCGATCAGCCGTTTTACCTCGGCTTTCGATTTGCCACAGAAACTGCACATTGTGATCTGGGTCGCGCGTGCCATGAGCCTTGAAGATCGGGTCTCGGACAAATACTGCCAATGAATTCCTGCTAAATACGCAACCCGGATGCCGTGCCCGGCGAGCCAACCCGTTAGGGGTCTTGGGTTCGCCCGAGAGCACGGCCCCAGAAATTCGATCAGGCCTTAGGATCGGGGGTGATGGGATCGGGAGTGATCAAGGTCGGCACTTCCTTACGGCTGCTGACCACCTCATCGACGAGACCGAACTGACGCGCCTCCTCGGACGACATGAAGTTGTCGCGGTCGCAAGCGCGCTCCACCGCCTCGTAGGGCTGACCCGTGTGCTTGGAGAGGATGGTGTTCAGGCGTTCCTTGAGCTTCAGCATGAACTTGACCCGAATCTCCACGTCGCTGGCCTGACCTTCTGCGCCGCCGAGCACTTGGTGGATCATGATGTTGGCGTTGGGCAGCGCGAACCGCTTGCCCTTCGTGCCACCGGCCAAGAGAACGGCTCCCATGCTCGCGGCCTGACCGATGCAGTAGGTGTTCACGTCACAGGTCAGCCATTGCATCGTGTCATAGATGGCCAGACCCGCGGTGACACTGCCACCGGGGGAGTTGATGTAGAAGTGGATATCCTTCTTGGGATCGGTCATCTGGAGGAAGAGGAATTGAGCCACGATGACGTTGGCGACCATGTCATCGACCGGCGTGCCCAGGAAAATGATCCGGTCCACCAAGAGGCGGCTGTACAGATCGTAGCCCTTTTCACCGCGGCCCGTCTGCTCGATGACGTACGGAATATTTACAAAATTGCGCATGGTTAGTCTTTCAGCTTCGGAGGCTAAGGTTGACCCCGAAGAGCGTCAAGGAACCCGGCCTTCCGTATCGCTGCCCCCGCCCGAAACCTTTGGGATCGACCCGCAGATGCCTCTGACCACACTCTACTCCCGGTTGTCAGTGGTACTCTGAATCAGGAACCGCGCCGAACCCAAACCCTGAACGGACCCATCCTCCATGGAGTGACCGTGTCCCAAGCCTCCTCACAAACCGTTCCCCCACCGCTCCAACTCCGGCATGCCTACGGGTTTGCCATGTTCAACGCGCTGTCCTTCCAAGTGATTCTTGGAGGGCCGATGGTCCTTTACGCGAAGTCCCTCCACGCCAACGCCACCATTCTTGGGGTCGTCGCCGGAATGATGCCCCTGCTCACCATCACCCAAATTCCCGCGGCCGCCTATCTCGACCGCATCGGCTACAAGCGCTTCGTAGTGTCCGGATGGACCGCGCGCATCGTCTTCGCGTTCCTGATGGCCCTGACCCCCCTCAGCGGGGCTTGGATCGGTCACAGCGGACAACTCATTCTACTTCTGTCGCTGCTCTTTGGCTTCAACCTGTGCCGCGGGATCGCCAGCAGCGCCTGGCTGCCGTGGATCACGGGCTTAGTACCCCTTGAGTTGCGCGGACGCTATTTGGCCGGTGACCAGGCCGCTTCCAATGGAGCCAGCCTGCTCTGCTTCCTCATCGTAGCTACTCTTCTTGGGGCCGGAGGCTTTCTCCCGTCACCCGCGAAGCCATGGCAATTCATGCTCGCCTTCACGTTCAGCGGAATCATGGGGGTAACCAGTCTTCACTTCCTGCGGCAAATGCCCGACACGCCTGTGCCACCCCACGAACGGGCCGGAACCACGCGAGTCCCCTGGGCGGCCATCGCAGCGCACCCGCCGTTCCGAAAACTGCTGGAACTCAATGCCGTGTGGTCGCTGGCTTACGGCGGACTCACCACGTTCGTGGTCGCCTTCCTGAAAAGCGGGACCGACCTTCCCGATGGATCCATCTTAGTTCTGATGGCGATACAATTCCTCGGCGGACTCGGCGCCTACTGGTTCGGTGGCCGCCGTTTAGATCTCCATGGCAGCAAACCCGCTTTGGGCTTCATCATGCTGGCTGGGGTCTTGGTGGCCGGCGGCTGGTTTCTCATGGCAGCCAGGGTTTTGGAGCCCCACATCCCCTTAGTGCTAACATTCATCGTTCCATTGGGATTGCTCAACGCCCTGCATTCGGCGGCCAACAATCGATTGGCGATGGCCATCGTACCGCGCCTGGGCCGGAACCACTTCTTCGCCCTCTTCATGGTGGTTTGGCAGGTAACGCTCGGCCTATCGCCGGTGCTGTGGGGATTACTCATCGACTCGGTCGGCGGATTTCGGGCGCTGGCCCTAGGGCTCGAATGGAACCGCTACAGCCTGTTCTTTGGTCTGGTCATGATGAGCTTCCTGGCCGCCTTCCGGGCCAGCCTGCGGCTGGAAGAACCTCAGGCAGCCGGTGTGGAAACCCTGCTGAGAGATCTCTTCATTCAGGAACCCCGGCGGCTCTTCACTCGAGCCCTGGGTCGGAATGACTGACCGGAGCGAATTCTGTGGGGAGACCCCCGGGGATGGCGTGACGGATTCTTTTGCAAGATACGTCGAGCCCACGGAGCGGGCCATACTGAGGCTCGTAACCATCGAACAACGACCCGCTCACAGAAGAAGGCACAAGCCAAGACGACGGATTTAATTGAAGCGTTCCGGACGACCGGAGCCCCCTCAGTCGGCAAGACCGGCCGGCCGGACCCGGCACGGGTTTCCCGGACCCATTCACCTCAGCCAGGAAAACCCCTGAAAAAGGCCTAATTCACAGCTTGGCATTCTCGGTGCTTCATCGGGTTTTACTGATCATGATGAATCGAGCGTACGCCAACGACCCGCTGTGGATGTCCCTCGTCGACCAATTCCGAGAGGCATGTGTGCTGCGACGCAACGGCCGACACGACGAATCCGAGCATCTCCTCCAGACCGAATTGCCCAGCAAGATCGCCACTTGGTCTAAGCAACCCATGCCCGTGGGCACCGATCGCCGGAGCGCCCTTGAAACCATGTTCCAAGAAGAGCAGCGGCGGGTCGAAGAGGCATTCTTTGTGCAAAAACTCGTCGCCACGCAAATCGAGGAGCAACTTTTGCCCAAGCTCTGCTTCATGATCGCCGAGGAGATCCGAGACGTGGTCCGGGCGGAAGCCCAGGCCGGAAAAAATTTAGCCGAAACCCTTTCACGTCGGAAAACCCAGTCCCCCGCCCGCCCCAGGGTTCACTTCGACGAACTCTCCTCAGACGACGAACCCCAGCTCCAGGTGGCCTGAGCACGTCGGTGGAAGGGATTCACTGGCGATCGTTCCAGCCCCCACTCGGCGAATTTCTCTGCTGGGGCCCTTTTCTGGGCCCCTTGATTCTGAGCGCATGGATATGGCCGGCGCTGCTCCGCCCCTGAATCCGGGCAAGCCACCCCAATCAGTCCACCGTGTCCATCTGGACACCCGGGCAGAACTCTGCCGAGGCCATACGACGACGGCTCCCAGTCACGCGGGTCTCGTTGACCGGGTTGGGTCGGAGCATGCGCTTCTGCCGTTCGCGGTCACCCGCTCCCCTGACCACCGGAATAGGCAAACCGGTGTTGATGTCCAGCCCGGTCACGTACATCGCGGCCGATCCGGTCATGGGCAGTGGGATGAAGTCCTGCACCTGTTGAAGGTTCCACTTCTCGTCTTTGAGGAACTGCTCCACCGCTCCCATTTCCTTCTCGGTGCATCCGGGGAAGCTGGAGATGAAGTAGGGCACGAGGTACTGCTCCTTGCCCGCCTGCTCGCTCAAATCAAAGAACTTGTCCATGAAGGCCGGGAAGTCGCCGGCCGGTTTGCGCATCCGGCGCAGCACAGCCGGATCCATGTGCTCCGGTGCCACCTTCATGTGACCCGAGACATGGTTCTGAACGAGCTCCTTCATGTATTCAGGGGTCCGCAGCGCGACATCCATCCGAATGCCGGACTGGACGAAGACATGCTTTACCCCGGGCTGGGTGCGGGATCCCTTGAGGAGATCGAGGCCGGCCTTTTCGTTGATCTCGAACACCGGGCAAATCGAGGGCCACAGACAGCTCGGCCGGTGGCACTTCTTACATTCCTCGGCGTGGCCGTTGCGGGCGCCGTAAAGATTGGCCGTGGGTCCACCCAAGTCGGACACCGTTCCACGGAAAGTGGGCGAGGACGCCAGCTTGCGGATTTCCTTGAGCACCGAGTCGATGCTGCGGCTGGAGAGGAACTTGCCCTGGTGGAATCCGAGTCCGCAAAAGGTGCACCCGCCCGGACAGCCCCGCGATACGATGATGGAGTCCTTGATGGTGGCGAAACCGGGAACGGGCTCCGTGTAGCTGGGATGCGAGGTCCGCATGAACGGCAACTCATACAGGGCGTCCAGGTCGGGGCCGTCGACCGGGAATGCAGGTGCCTCCTGCAACAAGGCCCGTTTGCCGTGCATCTGCACCAACCGACGACCGCTGTACGGAGTTTGCTGAGCTTCGACCACCTTGGTCAGGCGCATCAAGTGGTTCTTGTCGGCCTGAAGCTCCTCCCAGGAAGGCAGGATGATGCAGTCCGAAAGATCTGCTGCAGCCGCTGCCTTGCTGCCCAAAAAGAGCGCCGTGCCGCGGATGCCGGAGAAGTCCCGATCGCCAGACTGAAGGCGGCTGACGATCTCACGCACCGCCGACTCGCCCATGCCGTAGACAAGCACGTCGGCCTTGGCATCGGCCATAATGGAGGGCTTGAGCTTGTCTTCCCAGTAATCGTAGTGGGCCACGCGGCGCATGGAGGCCTCCATGCCACCCAACACCACAGGTGCACCAGGAAAGGCCCGACGGGCCATCTGGGAATAGACTACCGCTGCATGGTTGGGGCGACGTCCCGGAACCCCGCCAGCGCTGTACACATCGTCCTTCCGACGATGCCGGGCGGCCGTGTAGTTCGAGAGCATCGAATCGAGGTTGCCCGCGGTGATGCCGACGAAGAGGCGGGGCACCCCCATGCCCTGGATCGACTGGATATCCTTCCAATCAGGCTGAGCGATGATGCCCACGCGCAGGCCCATGTTTTCCAAAACTCGACCGATCATCGCCGAACCGAACGACGGATGGTCGACATACGCATCGCCCGTGATGATGAGTACATCCAGTTCAGACCACCCTTTGGCGGTCATTTCCTCGCGGGTCATCGGCAGGAAGCCGTTGTCAGAAATCTGGGAACCGCGTGCCTTGCTGGGAGTCACAGCCATATTCGCCAGAGCAAAGCCCACCGCCGCCCAGATGGCAACCAATAGAAGACCAAATTAGTCTGATTCAAAAGGGGTCGGTCCCACCTATTTACACAAAAGGTGTCTGTCTCACCTATTTTTAGAGTGGCAGAGTCGCGGAGCTGTCGCTCGGGATAGGTGCCTCGAGGGGGCTCCGCGGGATCAGTCCTGCGCTCGCAGGGAACGTT
>Ga0209597_1000386_pt1 | contig 29369 bp, 21 predicted proteins | sample M_140625_MF_Meta_FD_187316 | JGI IMG/M metagenome (GOLD analysis project Ga0209597, IMG submission 187316) | Freshwater microbial communities from Lake Montjoie, Canada to study carbon cycling - M_140625_MF_MetaG (SPAdes) (version 2) | ecosystem: Environmental > Aquatic > Freshwater > Lake... | reverse complement strand
TTATTCCATTAACAATATCAATACCAGTCGTAAAAGTTTTAATTCCACTTATAGTCTGATTACCAGTAGTTAGTACTGCGTAAGTATTAAGAGCGTTAACGCTTGCGCCGAATGTACCAGTAACGCCAGTTACATATCCGCTCAACGAATTAATTTTCGTATCGAGCGTCGAACCAGTAGTCGCAAGATTTGTTATCGTGGCGTAACCGCCTGTTAGCGTTCCGCTCAACGAATTAATTTTCGTATCGAGCGTCGAACCAGTAGTCGCAAGATTACTAACGGTTGCATAATTAGAAATTCCATAAACATCACCTGTGGTAATTTGCCTGTTAAGCCATAATCCACTACCACTATTGTATATTAATACATCTTTATTTTGTTCGTTAATTATTCTGGCGTCATGCAACTCTCTTACTTCGAAACCGTTTTGAATATGAACAAAAATTTCACCTTGGGTGGCGTGTTTTCGAGTTACGACACCAAGATAAACAAGATGATTTGGCGCTTGAGGTTTATTCGTAAGCCCATAAATTAGATTACCAGTTGTCCCTAACCATATTGGATCGCCTTCATTTCCGGCCTCAGAAGTGTTAAAACCTTGAAGTAACCCCTCTGTGACAACAGTTCCTTGTGCATTTTGGGCCAAACTTGATTGATTAACAAGTCCAAAAGTTTTGGAAGATGTTGACTCTCCAGTGTTACTAGCTAATTTAACTAAAATATTAGAACCTTGTGCGCTAGAAACATAAACTGGTTGCCCTTTATATATTGTTGACCCATTATTATTTTTGATGTTAACTTCAGCTGTATAAAATACCCCGCTAAGTATAGTACTAACTTCTCCGTTTAAAACAATTCCAGTTCCATTAACTGTTGGGCGCGTATTAAAAGTGGCACTATTGGCTTGAACATTTCCAGCAAAAGATGCGTCACCACTAATTGTTTCAATATAAAAACCTTTTCCAACTGATCCGTGGAAAAATACACCAGACCAATCATAAGAATAAAAACTTAAATTTGGTATTTGATATCCTAATTGTATACCTAGATTAGTTGGGGTTATTGGGTGCCCCCATTGCAATCTAACTGGGTAACTTTGTCCAGAATTTAACAATAAATTTTGTACATTACTATTATTAATAAGATCAGCATTTCCTGTAGTATACCCATTTAAAGCCTTATCGCCCATCCAGAAATAGCCTGCTTCATCTATATTACCTAAATAAAAATTATAAGTTTCTGTTACTTGAGGTACAAAATATCCAACCCACTCCCACGAGGTTCCATTTAAAAGCGCGCGATCCGCGTTGAAAACAGTACTATTTTCAGAATTTTGGGTTTGTGTTACCGTAGAATTTTGAGTAGCTGGCAATTCATCCCAATAATCTGTGCCATTTGCAGTACCATCTAGATAACCACCGAATGGTCCATAACCCACTGGCGCATAAGCTTTACATATCCAATTAGATCCACCATGACTTACTATATCATTAATATTATATGTACCCCCACCATTCCAAGCTGGGATATTTTGTGCTAAACTCCATGTTTTTAAATCTAATGATGTAAAGTATCCAGTAGAATAGTTTGGGCTTAAATACCAATAAGATTCTCCTAATGGGGCTTGACTATAATATCTAATTGCCCAACTGTTTGGGCCTTGAAAATAACTTGTGCCTTGATTAAGTATATTTGAAACTCTTATATAGGTTCCAGACGCTGAGACTCCAGTTACCACTAATTCATTGATTATTGGTTCTATAGTTGCTGTTTTAAACCATTCTGGATCGTTATCAAAATAACCACTATATTGAATTCCCAATAACCCGTATATTAAATTACCATTCGAAGCATTATATCCACCATCAATACGATTTTCTGTTATAATTATAGAACTATTTCCGACTTTAATTCCGCTGGTAAAAAATCCACTATTAGTAACTTTTATATTTCCAGCTACTTCTAATTTCTCAGATGGGGAGTTCGTACCAATACCAACATTTCCAGACTTTGTGATTCTTAACCTCTCAGTTCCATCCGAAGGATTTTGTGAAGTAAAGAATTTTATATCTCCACCTTGCCAATTATATTGTTCAAAATCATTATCTTGTATTCCAAAAAATACCCCTTTATTAGAACCACTATTATTTAAAATTTCTAGCCATGTGGCTGGACTATTTGTTTGAAGACTTAATGTATATGGAGAATTTGGATCTACGATGCTACCCGCATCATCACCAATTATCAAACGACCACTTTTAATTTGATTACCCGTTGTATAAAGAATTGTTGTTGGTAAACTTGCAGCTTCTCCACTTAAAAGAACGCTAATTCCATTTACAGTCGGGCGTGATGCGAAAGTTTTAATTCCACTAACAGTTTGATTACCAGTCGTATAAACAATCGTTGTCGGTAAAGTTACGGCTGAAGCTTCACCATTTAAAAGAACACCAGTTCCATTTACTGTAGGACGGCTAGTAAAATTAGTAGAAGTACTAACTTCATAATAAGACCCGATTTCCGTTCTTGTATAACTAAATCCTCTATAATTTGGGCTAGATCCCGCTCCAGCCTGCCAACTATTAAATATAAATTTATAATATTTATTAGTGGTAGTATCTCGCATTATAAGATTTTTACCTATAATCCAATTACCAAAATTTTCACCATTAGGAGTCACGTAAAGTAACGTAAAATATGTTCTTGAAGATAAGTTTGATAAATCAGACCATCCATCCGCATTCCATTCTGTATTTGTTGGATTTTGACCAGGAGTGTCAAATAGTGGATTATATAATAAACAACAATCACCGCGAGTCAATCTTACGCCAGAGCTAATAATATCTATTGTTTGAGTTACTGCATTATTAGATTGTGTTATAGTCGTTGGAGTTAAAAAGTCGATAAATTTAGCTGGCAAAGCTTCTCCAGTTAATAATAATCCACTACCACTAACAATTGGGCGGGACGCAAAAGTTTTAATCCCACTAATTGTCTGATTTCCTGTTGTATAAATAACATTAGTAAAAGTTCCAGCTGAAGCCTCTCCACTCAAAAGTACTCCAGTTCCATTTACAGTTGGACGTGTTGCAAAATTTTTAGTACCACTAATTGTTTGTGTTCCAGTATTATAAACTAAATTGCGGGCATAGGCGTTCCCCTGCACGCGTAATTCTACAAAAGGACCGTAAGGTAGATCTCCTATATTTACATAACCAGTTCCTAAAACATTACTAGGCTTCAAAATAATAGAACCCGAATGCATTTCTAATATACTGCTAGCGTCTTCTTGATCAAATATACCATTTATATATAAATAATTTCCATACAAATCACTATTGGAATATAAATCATTATTAAGAAATAAAAAACCATTTACTGTATTACCAAAATAATTACTAACTACTGAATTATATCCGTAACCCCATTTAGCATTATATTCATTAATATTTATATATCCTTGCGAAGAATTATTATTTTTGTTATTGACTATAAAAGATTGATTTTGATCATATCTAAATGTTTTTGCACCACTAATAGTTTGAGCGCCAGTAATATAAATCAAATTAGGTGCAAAGATTCCGCTTGCAAAAGTTTTAGTACCGCTAATTCTTTGATTACCAGTTCCATATATAATTGGAATTTCTTGTAAAGATTGGTCTGTTACGTATGTAATTGTACTCATATATAAGTGATAATTGCTATATTTACTTTTTCTCTAGATATACTTTCTTATCTTGTATTACACCCTCTGACCCAGGTTTATTTAATTTGTTTATAAATATATTTTCCATAAATTTAGTCTGTTGGGCTAGTTACTGTTATTCGGTCATTTTCATCAAAATATCTTAGTCTCTTGACGTTTGCTGAGTTTTTAAATAATGTTGTATTATAAGTGCCGTACACACGGGTTGCATTTAAAAAATTAACATTATCAAAAAAAGCTTCTACAGTGTTATATCTAAAATTATCTTTAATAGTGTTACTCTGAAAAGCGCTGCCAATTGTATTATTTATGAACCAATCTCCGATTGCATTGTAATAGAAAGTAGCTCCAATTGTATTCTCGTAAAAATTATTTGCAATTCTATTATTTAGAAATTGATTTCCGATTGTGTTATTAGAGAAGTAATTTCCAATTACATTACTCATATTAGTGCTTCCGAGTGTATTATTAAAGAATAAAGATCCAATTGTATTAAACTGTGTAGTATTTCCGATTCTATTATCTACCATATAATGTCCGATTACATTACGCACGAAACCGTTTGCTATTGTGTTACTTCGGAAATTGATTCCTATTACGTTATTTTCAAAATTGTTTCCTATTTTATTCTCACGAAAATTAGGTCCGATTGTATTATTGTTAAAATCATTTTCAATTGTATTGTTGAAGAAACCAGCTCCAAATATTACATTACTATGACCACCTTGTATTTTTACATCATGAACATCATACATATAAAAAACTCCTAATCCAGTAAGAGTAGAAACAAAGGTTGGTTGTTGAATTCTTGAACCAGTAATGAATGGTAAGTATATTGCAAGGTCATACAAAGCACTCCATCCAAAACTTTCATCCGTAGCGAAATAAGTTCCGCTCTCAACAAAATCTGATACTTCAATCCAAGCGTTATGATTACTTAAAACATTACCAAAATTGCCTGTTATAATAGAATAAAATAACTTGCCGCGATTGCTATTATTGCCAGTTTCTTTAACATAATCTAATCTAGAGTATTGAACATTAGGAGAATAATTAGGCACAGAACTAACATCCGGTTTACAACAATTAACTGTTATGTTTCTCCAATCATAAGAAATATCAATATTAAGAAAATTATCTACTCTTCTATAAATCCAGCCCTTAAAGTCTGGTATAGCTAAATTATTATTTATAGTTCCCCAAGAATAAGAACTAGTAGCATCTATATTATAATAAACCGTGTCTTGAGGATAAATTTCTGATCGCGCTATGGGATGTATTGTATTATTAGAAAGAGCAGTGACAATTAAGGGCTCGCCAGAGGCTGCTGTTTTTACTGTTTGATCGTTGATTGATTGGTTATTCCATTTGAGAACAAAATCTGAAATTCTATATAATTGGCCGCTGAGTAAACTGTTTGTAGCTTTTAAACCTGTTAATGTGGAGTATGTTGTATTTAAAATTTGAACTGTGGTCAACGATTCTCCACTCAAAAGAACCCCAGTTCCATTAACTGTTGGGCGCGATGCGAAAGTTTTTACGCCCCCAATATTTTGATTACCAGTGGTATAAACAATATTATTTAATCCCAAATTTTCTGGCGTAAGATTTACATATCCAACTTGACCATTAACTGATAAAACTGGCGCGTAATCCTGCTGAACGTCTATATAAACATCCTGCTTATCAAACTCTACTTGAACTACATCAACTGGTTTGGGCTGCTCATCATCTATATTAATATAAATATCATCAGACATACTATAGGCTAGTTATATCTCCATCAATTGGAAGAGTTCCTTTTAAATATGTTCGAGTTGAAGTTCCAGAAATTAATTGTAAATCATAAGAATAAACTCCTGGCATCATGCGCATACAATTACCAGAACGTGGCGAAAGTGTTACAGTATTTCCACTAATTCTCATTGAACTATCAGCGGTTATCCATTGTGCCACAACTGGTAAATCTTGCGCCTGTCTGACTTGCAGTGCGCCAGAAACACCACTCAAATTAATACCACTTCCCGAACTATTGTAAAAACGAAAAGTAATAGGCCCGTAAGTGTCACCACGGTATCCAGTTGGTAAATTATAAACGGCAGGATTCATACAATTATACTATAATTACACATTAATCATAGTATAGTATTCAAATTATTATTTTTCAAATTTATGATTATATGTAATATTAGAACTTGCCGCTGTTTGTGTTGTATCGTCGCCCCAATTAATATTAACAGTGCCATTAGAAGTAATTTTAAAATTACTTATTGCTTTATTCGTAGCTGTATTAAATGACCAGAAACCAGATAATAGAGTAAATTTTGGACAATTATTGACATCTACCGAATATATAATTTTTTGACCTGGAGATCTAGTTGGAATACTTGGCTGTCCACATACTCCAGTACCTAATTCAATAGTAATATTCTTCGAAGTTTCACTATTTTTAAATCTATATTGATACTGTATTTCATTAGGATTATTAGTATTTCTAGTCGTCCATTCACTTAACGGTGGGTTTAATCCCGTTGGTAACATATAAGAATGTGTAAACAAATCTATTCCAGCATATAAAGTACCACTAAGAGGTATTTGGAAAGTATATTCCCCAGTATTTCTATTTCCCCATGGTTCAATAATATCTCCAGTAGACATAGGATATAAAACATTCTTTCCGCCAGATACGTATTGAGCATATCGAGCGTCACCGTCATTTCTCCAAAAATTAATTCTTGGCCTATCTTCTTTATTACTGGTATCATTACCGAATCCTAATACTGTTAAATTATTAAAATTCCATTTAACCGTTGCTGTAATAATTCGTTGACCAGCGTTAGTTAAAATTCCAATATGTGCAGCATAATTATTGAACATACATATTAAGCAAGATCCCCATATAATAAATATTTATTAGATCCATAATGTAATAAAGATACTACAGAATATTGACCAGCAGTAGAATATAAATTAAATTTTTGTTTTATATCTATTAAATTTACTCCAGTAATAAATACTTGACCACTACCCATTTGTGTTATACTAACATTATAACCATTATTTAAATTTAATTGTATGGTTCCAGTAATAATAGTATTAGCCGCCCCAGATACTAGGATCATCTTACCATTCATATCGCTAGTTATATCAAAATGACTATTTTTAGTATTCAATAAAACATTAGAATTAATTCCAGAATTAAAAACTGGAGTCCCAGAAAATACTACATTTGTAGCTTCGTTAAATGTGACGTTAACGCCAGAATAAAGAACTATATTAGAAATAAAAGTTTTTGTTCCGCTAATATTTTGCGCTCCAGTTGTTTGTACCGACGCATTCAACAAGCTTACTTCTAACCAGCTATTAGTACTTTCTAAATAATATAATTTTTTAGTATCTGCAGCATATACTTGCATTCCCGAATATTGATTTGGAATACTAGTAAGATTTGCAAAAGTATTTACAACTAAACGACTGTCAAGAGGTAAAGCTGAGCCGAGGTCAAAGTTTAATCCTAAAGGTATTCCTGCCATAATTTTTTAAAATTTAAATGTGTAAGTTAATGTGTTAGTGGTTAAATTATTTGCTTCCCATATTGTATAACTATGTGGTGTACTATCAAATAATGTAAAAGTAGCTGATCTAGAAGTCCATCCACCAATATTTTCAAATAAGGCTGGATCTAGAATACTTATAATAGCCCCCCATGAACTTGAAATAACTATATATTTTTTTTCATTACTAGTCGTAAAAGAATGTGATTTATTAGATTTAGATTGTAATACTTTCGTGAGATTGGCTTTTATGTCAGCCTCAGTAAATCCAGCTATTCCCACTCCCCAATAATATGGTGCTTCAAAATCAATAGTTTGTGAAGCTGAAAGTGTATTAGAATTCCCATTATTGGCTGATGTAACGTCTATAGATATTGTAGTAGTTGCCGTAATAGGTTGGCTATGAGAATAGGAAAAATTCGATACTGGGTTAGTTACCGTACTACCGACTTGAGATCCTCCGATTTTATATTTTAAATTTGTTATAGTATCATCATTTGATGTTATTGTTCCGATAAATGGAACGCTTGCCAAGGGCTTACCTTTTTCTTGTAATGCTATCGAATTTAAAGAAATTGAGCCCTGTACGAATGGATAAAATAAATTATTTAAAAATCCTGATATTGTCGTGCCACCAGGATTAATTCCTTTGAATTGTCCATCACGTTTAATTTGTCTATTACCATTAAAAAGTAGATCACCTCCAGCAGTCGCTTCGCCAATTAAAAGAAAGCCTGTTCCATTTAACGTGGGGCGTTGAGAAAAACGAGTTGTTTTATATAACTCAATTTCACCGTCATTAAAATTAACAATTTGGTCATTAAGACTAAATAATCCTATACCCTCTGTCATTCCATCCCACATTGTAGATTTAATATGGGCACTTGAATACGATGGATCTACTGGCTGAAAATTTAATTGAGTAAATTTTTTAATCCCACTAATTGTTTGATTACCAGTTGTACGAACAGTCGAAGAGAGATCAACTTGTGCGGCCTCACCACTTAAAAGAACCCCAGTTCCATTTACAGTCGGGCGTGATGGAAAACTTAATGTTATTGGATGCGTATGATCAGATCTAGAAGGATTCGGAGAAACCCCTTCAGAACCCAAAAGTGTTGCTGAGCGACCATCAAATTGACCAGACGATAAAGTAAAATAATTGGCAAAAGCTAAAATTGGATTATTACCAGTATTTGCTGTATCAGTAACAATAGAATCACTACTAAAATCTCCGCCATCCCATAAATTATCATTTGTAAGTCTTAAACTCCAAGTCTTTGAACCAGTGATGGAGGTAACGCCAATAGATAGTCCACTCGGCCAAGAAACGTCCCAAGGATTTAATCCAGATGTTAAAGAGGTAACGCCAATAGTATTCCAATAAGAACCCTGTCCAGAAACTACCCATTTAGATAAACCAATAGTATTATTTAATTTCAATATATTAAAATTTATAGATAAACCCTCGAGTTGATCTCCACCACTAGCTCTAGTAGCACCTGGTTGATCTGCTTTGTATTTTCTATAACCACTTGATTGATCTGAATATAAAACTTGATTAGTTGGTAAGGTGACCCCAGTTACTTTGTTATCATGGAATACAAAACCATCAACTGCAAAAGTAAGTCCTGTTTTAATAGTAATATTATGATATTTACCAATACTGTAATATATATTATTAGTACAACCGTTTGAGAGGAATGGGTATTGAGGTAATTGTTGACAAGTATATCCACGATACTCTTGTATACCACCGAAATATGTATAAGGGAAGAATGGAAATAAAGAATTATTTCCACTATAACTCAAATCATAAAATTGCCAAGTATTGGGCTCATTGCCGTCCCAACTTCCTAATTTTGATGTGTCAAAGGTATTTAAAGCCCAGAGCGTCTCATTAATTTTGGAACTTCTAATCGATAAACCTTCTCCGCTTAAAGCAACGGGTATTTGATTAAAAGTAGGTCTTGATAAAAATTTAGCACCAGATATAAAACTATCCTTAAAAATAAGATTTTTATTTTTTAACTCAATATTAAAATCTTTAGTCTTAAAGTACGAATTAGTTGACGTCAAAATTGGATAAACGTATTCTTCTTGAATAGCAGGATCATCTACAGAAATCCATGGGCCTTGTAAACTAAAATTATTATTGTAATATACTACATAATATTCAGTATCAGAATATAAATCCCAACGCAATCCATTCCAATAAATATAACTATTAGGATTTTGCACGGATACGAAACGTAGAGCTTCTATATTTTCCCTTGCAAATACTTCACCATTAAAATCTATTCCTGTAATAATAGTGTTTATATAATTAAAAGTTTTTTCACCATTAATATTCTGATTACCAGTCGTATAAACAATATTAGCTATTGAGCCTCCGGCAGTAGCCTCGCCCTGTAAAAGTACCCCAATTCCATTAACGGTGGGGCGATCATCAAAATTCCAATTTTTAAACAATTGTCTATTAACCCAGTCTAAAGTTGCATACTGATATCCAGTAGATAATGTACTCGTGCCAGACGTTAGATACCCCTTTTTTGTATTCTTGTCCCCTCCTTCAAATACTATACCATAACTATGAGCTGGACTCGTACCACCTCTCATTATTGTAAAAGTTGAAAATGGATCACTTCCACTCCTAACATACATTATTGTACCATAATCAGCAGTTCCACTAGACTCTCCAAAATATAAAAATTGACTACCACCAGTAAAATACAAATTTTTTTGAAAAGATTTGCTGCCACTTATTTTTTGATTACCAGTTGTATAAACAAAATCACCGCCACCGATATCATCCCATATATTATTTGTATTAAGATAGTAATGTCGATTAGTACTAGTAACAAAAACAATCATTCCTACATATGATATTGAATTCGTAACTAAATTATCTCTTTGGGTTATATCTGATACGACCACTCTAGAATCTAGAGGTATACCAGCTGTAAGATTAAAATTTGTTGAAAGTGGTATTCCCATAATTAAAAGTTAAACGTTATATTAAAGTTTGGATTTGTAGAAGCAATAATTGATTGATAGATTCTATATGGATATGGCGTGCTATCAGCTAAAATTAAATTAACCGTTGTACTTGAAAATGAAGTGGTAATAGGAAAATTGTTTGGATCTATAATAGAAGATAATGGACCCCATCCGCTTGGATATGCATAATAAAAATGATTATTTGTGGTATCAAAACGAAATGTTCTATTTGCTTTTGTATTTAAATATTTTGTCATTGTTTGTACGCCATTAGTAAGTCCGTTAGCTCCCTGCCCTTTCCAGCTGGGGGCTACAAAAATAACTTCTACTGAACTACTAGGGTTAGAAATAGATCCATTATTATTTACTGTTAATGATGCTGTTAAAGTGGAAGTATTTTTTAATAATAACTCTGGGGTTATAGTATACGTGGTAGTTCCGACGATTGGTGTAGTAATAGTTCTTACAGTGTTATTTCCACTTTTTAATAATAAATTAGATATAGAAGTTGATTCATTTTGCTGCACTGTAACTACATATGGAACATTTGAATAACTTGTACCTAATTCTAATAGAGTGGACGGGATACTTAAACCTATAGTAGCATATTGAGATGGAAAATAGGTAGCATTTAAGAAAGTTACGACGTCTTGTCCATTTTTTAATGGTTGAATTGAGGACGAAATAATATCACCTGTAGTAGCTAATCCTATACCACTAAAAGTAGGTCTATTATTAAAATTTTTAACACCAGATACATTCTGAAATCCAGTAATATAAACACTTTGTATACTATTAACTCCAGAATTTAGTTGACTAGGAGTTACGAAAAAATTACTACCATAATCACCGATTAAATCAGAGATATCTGGATGCAATTGATTTTTTCGTATTAAACTCTTACTCATAATTTATTCAATTCTACTGTGGTAAAGAAGAATTGCCGTTTTATAATCTATACCATATTCTTCAGCAATGCCTTGAATCTCATTCATATTTACAGTTATTTCTACTGGTTTGTTAATATAATTTTCAATTTTATTCGACCAATCTTTTGGGTTTTCATTAGTAGCTATAGTTTCAGCTACAGTCTTAATAATTTCCTTCTGTTCTTTCGAAAGATTTTTTTTGCTATATTTTTCTTTTAAATAAGTCCCGACTGATTCTACAAGTTGATCAAATTTCATTAAATTTTTAGAAACAAGGTCGGCATTTACTTGGGGTTTACTCTCACTAGCTTTTATACCGATTTTTCCAGGAGTTTTAGTTGTTTGCGGAGTGCCAGTTCCCGCTGGCCGACCCGTGGGTCCAGAAATTCCAGGGTTTGGTGCTGAGATAGGTTTGGGTGGCATAGGTGGACCTCCAGGAGTTCCAGCGGGTTTATTCAATAATGGTCGATATAACCCATCCTCGTCCTGTAATTTAATAAATTCTTTTTGAGATTTAATACTTTCGTCTGGAAGTGGTAAACGTCCAGTATCAATTGCCGTAAGACCTTCTTCTGGAGTTAATACCCCAAGTTCAATGAGTCTAGAGTAAGTACGAGTTAAAGTTGCATCGCTCTTAAAATCAGCATCTTTAAATCTTGGGGTCGGAATATTTTTAAAACCCAAATCCTTGCTGATTTTCTTCATTTCTGGAATTAAAAACTCATTCATAAAAGTCTCGCGCGCGTGCTTTAAACGCGAAAGAAATACTTCTATTTTAGTACTAGTATTAGCGTATTTTTCCTCACCAAAAAGTACATTATTAAGACCATAACGAATATCACGATCTACAACTTCATATTTTCTAGGATCAAGAATCTGTCCGATTTCTGGAATAATAAATTTAATATTAGTAGTATAATCTGTAACAAGAATACGGCCAACACTCTCATTTTCAAATATTTTTCTGAGTGTTCCGATCTGTTCTTTTGTCGGCATACCGATTTCGTCATTACCCATCGTGACAAGCAGTACGGTTTGCTGGATTGTACGACTAATAGCCATATCCATGTTCTTTAACTCTTGCTTCCAGTTAATGTCCTCTAAAACTGGGAAACCCATCGGAATAGCAAATGGTTCGTAATCCTGCTTTTTATAAAATACTGGAATAAACCTTTCTGGCTCTAATTCAAAAACCATATATTGATTAGTCATACTAAGATTAGTTTTATCCTGTAAGTCCTTAATATTTTTAACCCGCATTGATAATGCCTTATCTTCTTCAGAAGTAGGGTTAGTTAAAACTTGCATTTCAAAATCATTTAATATTTTAATATATTTTGGACTAATAAAAGATGCCGATCCAATAGCTTGAATATCAGCGGGGTTTAAAACTATATAGCGAATAGGAACTTCGCCCGTGCGCGCCTCTGTAGTAATTAGATCCGAAATAACGCGCATGTCTTGCTTTGTAAAAGCAGCATTTAATTTATATAAAAATACATTACCACTTCTATAAAATTCACGAAAGAACATATCCTGTAATTTCCACAGGTTAACTCTATCGCCCCATGCTTGGAAAAACTTACGAGATTGCTCGTTTCCACCAGTAAAATAAATCGGTGAACAGCTAAACTCTGTCATTAAATCAATTGTATTTCTAAAAATTGAAAAATTATAATACGCCTTTTGACAGAGAATAATAGTGTCACGAATACTAATATTAGAATTATACCTACCATGCCCACCACCATAAGTGAACGGTATTACGCCACCTTCGATATTAGAATACTTATCAGTTCTAGAAATAGTTGTAGAACGATTCCTACGAACAGAAGAAGTGGAGTCTCCACGGCTAGCCTTTACTTCAATAGAATCATTATATTTTACCGAACCTTCAATCATCTCTGGCTCTGGGAATTTTACATTTTTAGTGCTCGCCATAATTTATTATAATAGTTTATTACACCAAAATCTTATTTATTAGATAAGTTCAGCAACGAATTGTACATTTTTTTTAATAAAATTCTCTGGAGCCATTAAATCAAAATAAATTTTAACCCCCCAGTTCCCCAACATAAGAGTGGTATAATTATCTTTTCTAGCCCTATTAATGCTAGTTGATTTTCTTAAATGTGACGGTAAATCAAAGCTTTGGGTTCCTCTGGAAGTAGTACTCACCTCTACGTTTGCGCATTGATCTTTAGTATCTTGTATAATAAAATCCTGCTGTTCTATAAACTCTCTTACTGTTAATTTTTTTGTTTCATATTCATTATCGGCTTTTTCACCGATACCTCTAGGGTAAATATATTCCATCGGAAGATTCATTGAGAATATATTCTCAACAATATCTGGATGATTGCTTGCACGAGAGGAAAACCAAATCTTTTTATGATCAATACAAGTTTGAAGATAGGAGTTAGCTCTACCCAAAAATGCCGAGGTAAAAAATTGTTTCACACAAATCGTTCCAAAATCTTTATTATATTGACGCGCGCAATCTTTTACCATCGCAGTATAATCCTCATTCTCTTTATCAGAATCAAAGTCTATGAAACCAATTTTACGATTAAGACCTTTCATGTATTCAGAATTATTAACTGCGTCTATAAAAGTATCTGCACCAGCATGGTCAATTACAATTAAATTAATATTAAAGTTTTTATATAAATAATAAAAATACTTAATATGGTCTTGTAGCGAAGATCCAGCTGCCTGATAGCCATGAACAAGAACACCTTGTTTTTTTTCTTCATCTAGCTCTATAACACTCATTGCAAAATAGTCAGCAGTTTTAGAGGAGCTAAAGTTCGGATCGATTGATAATATATATTTTTTGTCACTATCTCCGACTACTTTTGTAGTGGGATATTCGCCGTCTGGGATAGTACATACATGCATCTTTTTAGAGGAGCTAAAGTTCGGATCGATTGATAATATATATTTTTTGTCACTATCTCCGACTACTTTTGTAGTGGGATATTCGCCGTCTGGGATAGTACATACATGCATCTTTTTGGGGGAGAAATAACTATCTCCGCCGTCAATAAAACGTGCGCAATATTCACGAAGAAATGAGTGGTGAGAACTCCCCCCACTTTGGGCTACCTGAATTGCTCCTTGATCTACCATATGTGGCGGTAGCGCTTCATAACTTAATTGGGAAATAAAATATGTTCCTGGAAGTTCGCCTTCTTTTGATCCCTGTTCATCTGGAGTCTCTATTAAACTAGACCACTGTTGATGCACGCGAAATAAATGCTCAAAAGTATAACTGGCCGAACTCAAACATAACATTTGAGATGTATTTTCAAATATGTGCCTATTATCAGGATGTAATAATCCTTTTTTAAGCAACTCATCTTCTAATTTTCTAATACGAATACGTTCACCTACATCTCTTGGGGAACTTAGGAAGGGTATAAGAACATTATCAATAATATCTGGAGGTAATAGTAAAAACTCGTCTAGAATCAACACGTTAGCACGAATACCACGGATTTTTTCCCCAGTTAACGGGATAGCTGTAATACTACCGCCATTAATTTGCCATTCGTACTGGTCATTACGCTTGCTTTTCAAACCAAAACACTGTCGCGCGAGAGCTGCCTCTGGAGACATTAGAAATTTTTCGATTTCATTGAAAACGCGGCGACTCGTACGAAAATTAATAGACGCAATAAGTATTTTAGTCCCAGGCTCTAGCATGCATTTAAGAATACAATAAATAGCGGCGCAAAAACTTTTTGCGCCACCACGACCCCATATTAACATGCAATAATTTCTATTGAAAAAAGAATTGAGTGTTAATTCTTGATAAGCTTCTAATGTTAAACCTAAAGATAGTTCTGTAGTAAAACCAAGATTATATCTTAGAAATTTGGCAAGGCTAATCCGCGCTTCTTCATCGGTCAAGTCTCCTTTTAAATCGAGTAACTCTTGATTAACGTTAGCTAATGGCTTAGATTTTTTTTGATTTCCTACAATTAGTGCCATGTTGTGTCAAAATAATATTGTAAATCTATATTAAAAGCCATTTCATCCATTTCTAATATATGAACGGTTTTATTACGTGCGTCTTCACGTCCGTCACAAAATACAAATTGTATATTATCATAACTTCTTAAAATTTGGCGCATATTATGGGCAATAAAATCTCCAGAAGCCTTCGAGAACTTTTGTTTCTGATACATCATATTATTTAAAGTAGACTCGACTACGACAACAATATAACCATTCATTTTTTTAGCGCGTTGAATTTCTTTTTCAAACCTCTCCCTCCCGCCGCTCAAAGTACCGAACAAATCAACAAGACTTTTGCGTTCTACAGCTAATTTATTATTAGGATGTACAGAATAATCCCCGTATTCTAATTTAGAATCAATTACAATTTTGTCCTTAAATTTAAAAGGCTTTTGCTCGCGTGTATCTATGATAATTTGATCGATGGGAGTTAAAGCGATATCTTTTTTAATATAATCGAATCTTGTTTTCAATTTTATTGATTCACAAATTTGATTATAAGTGAGTCCAGAGAATCCCTCCATACTACTAGCTGGAATTAAACAATTAATTGTTTGACATTCTACTTGGGAGGGAACATATTCTAAATATTTAAAATCACAATACTGCGATAATTTATGTTTAAAATAATCCCCACATTCCTCTTTAGATAAAGTTTTTAACCAGCTTTTATAATTCTTCTTATCTTTAAAATCGCAAGTTATATACTGATCAAAGGTTTTGTATTCTAATTTTTCACCATTGAAACGATCAATACGCCTCCAATTAGATTCAAAATAAGTTTTGGCAGATACTTTATGAAAATTTTTTAAATGATCTTTTATATCTACAAAGGAAATAAACTCGTTTCCGCAAACCTTACATTTTAAATACATTGTGTTCTTATCCATATATAATTATATTAGCTATGAACCATTTCATCTATATCAATTCCTCGAATTACTGCCTTTAATTCGTCCATAGAGGACAAGCGTCTAGCCTCACCTTCAAGATTTTGTTTCTGAGCTTCGGCTAGGTGAATAATACTTTTACGACGTTCCTCGTCCTTCCACGCTTGAACTAAATTTAAAATACTTGCATTCTCCTGTTTACGTTCTTGTATCTTTTTAGATCTATCGTCTACAAGGGATTTATATAATTTGTTTTGACGCCCACGGCACTGGTTATACTCAGTCTGTAGATTACTAATAGCCTCGTTAAGTTGCATTTTAATATTACGCCCCTCTTCCTCTTCGCTAGCTTGCCTTAATGTTTGACGTAAGTCCTCCACCTGTTGAAGTATCGTAGAAGCGGTGACTACTTCTGTGCATAATACAATAAATTGGTCCAACTCCTCTTGAGTCAAGTCATCTTTATCATAAGTATAACGAATAAAGGCATCTTCAAATAATTTTCTGTCATCATCTCGCCTATAAGTATTGATTTGATAACAAAAACTAAAAGTATTTAAATACCTTTGTAAAGTATCGACTTGTTTAATTTGTACGGCTTTTAATTTTTCTAATTCCCATCCTATATTTAAATACCTATTAATTCTATATAAAGTTTGATCAGATCTGCGCGGTGGGAAATACTCACCTAGTGGATTAACGCGTTCTTTTGGCACATAAGTATTCATTTCCAAGTATGTAGGATCTTTTTTTTGAATTATTTCAACATATTTATTTACTTCTCGCGCTTCTAAATTTAAATGGGTTAAATCATTATTTTTAAATAAGATTTTTGCCATATCTAAGTAATGTTGATTTTTATAATTATTTTCTATGAATTCTTTATGTTCTTTTGTTAGCTCAATGCGGTCACGAGTAAATACCGAACGATTTTTATATTCAATCTTATTATCTAATAGAAATTTTTTTACTATACGTCCCTCTTTGCTACGACTATCCATAGTTGGATCATCATATGCATAAACAGTAATTTCAGATATACTTGCTTCTGGATTTTTCTTTAAAATTTCTTTTACTCTATTACCCTGTTCTTCAGTCAAATCACTCATATTACCTCCTTTACTAATTCGCGTGCTTTTTGTAAAATTCTAGATTTGATTTTACTGATTTGACGATAAGCTGGTCGCCCCTCTTTCAAACTCAATTTGTAACCCATTTTTTTAGCTACGTCTGACTCTTCTAAATTTTGTAAAAACATACAATCATAAACTTTCCATTCAATATTAGTTAAATTTTTTTTCATTATTTCATGAAATGCTGGTAATACAGTTTCTATATTAAGATAATTTTCAGTATCATGTAAAATGCTCTCCAATGTTGTCTCGGGATTTTCATGATTTGGGCTATGAATACTTAACGGGAATTTCACATCGTAAGCAGACTTTTTACTTTTTTCCCATTTTTTATAATCTTTACAACTATTATTTTGAGTTCCATGTATAGAGCAACCGTAATCACCAGTATTAAACGGACATTTTAAACATGGCCTTGAGAAATTAGAATAGTGATTCCTCAGCATATTAGTCATTTGGTGATTAATAACCTGATTTAACCATGGTCGTAATGGACGATCTTCGTCCCATTTCTCCCATTTTTTATATATATGTAAACGTAATCGTTGAGAAACATCTTCAAAATCCATCCATGCAATCGCAGTTAAATGCCAACGATGTTTTCTTTTTTTAATTTCTGAGTCTATAATATCAATAGAGTCTTCGAATGTAGGCCTAATAACTTTTATCTTTTTAGGCATATATTATTCGTTAGATCTTAAAGAACCAGCTTCCCTTTGGAATTCTGCTAGGATTTCTTCACTTGATCTATTAATATTATTAAATTGTATATCATTATTTTCTATAGGTTTATATGGATTATCTATTAGTGATCCAAAAGTTTCATTATGTGGTTTATATACGTCGATTGTAAATGCGGGTTTTATATTTTTAAAATTTATATTAGAATTTACCTGATTATTTTGAACATCATCTTCGGGATATTTATTTTCCTTTAATTTTAATTCATTTTTATATATACTAGTGGTAATGGATTTATTAGGCATGCTAGCAAAAGATTGCCCACAAGCTGAACAAAACTTGGGTAAGTCTAAATTATATGCAGTAGTCTTCCCGCACTTGGAACAAAAATATTTCATACACTTATTATTACTGATTTACACAAGAAATTCAAAAATCTCTTTTGGTTAACTCTTTTATAATTTTACAGTGTAAATTACTACCGATGTCGCTTAATACACATGAAGTGCTTAAAATCATTGATGAGGACTTAAAAGATTTAGACGGAAAGATAGTCTTTATAAAAGGACGTTACTGTGGTGGCAAAAGTAAATGTTCTGGGCTTTTTTATATGGACACTAACGACAATCCTATTATTAAAGTAGCGAAAGGTGGATTAAAAGACCACGAATGGTTTGGAGTTCTTATTCATGAATATGCACATTTTTTACAGTGGCGCGATGATACTAAAGTATGGAATAAATATTGTGATTATGATATTACATATAGTCAAATACTATTAAAACCTGAAAAATATAAAAAAGAATTATTAGCATTAATGGAATTAGAATTAGATTGCGAAAAACGTACGTTTAAAATTATTAAAAATAATAATTTATTTGATTATAAAGAATATGCGCAAAATGCCAATAGCATATTGTATAAATATGCTTTTTTATATAATTATAATAATTGGCCAGATAACAATAGAAAATATCGTAAGGTACAAAAGATTTGCCCTACTAAATTATTAGATAATGTAAAAGATTATCTAGATATACCCGACAAAATCGTGGGTATATATAGTTAATCGTAATTAATATAAGGATTTAATGTTTTTCTTAAACCACGGGATAAAACTAAATTATTAGTCTGAATATAAGAATTTAATTCTTCTAGAGTATCAGAAAGTACTACGGTGAAATTAACTAAAATACTCAAAGCTTTTTGTTTGGGTTGTATAAGAATCGTACTTGTATCAAAATTATATAAAAACCACCATTTGTTTGAATCTATATTAAGTTGTGTTTGACCATAATAAATAGTATAATCTTGCGTATTTAAATTTTGATTTGTATAAATTGTTATCATAATATTACGCTCATTCCCGTAGTGATTTGCCACCATCCTTGGTTATTTCTACCCGTAAGATATTTTATAGCATCGCGTCCAGAAATTCCTGGCGATGACATATCAGTTCCATCGAATTCTAATAAACTTCCATAAACTAAGTATGGTGAATTATCAGCAAGAGTACTTTGTGCCCCACTTAGAGCTACTAAAAAGCTATCAATAGCAGGTTGTTTAAAATAATTATTATTCAATGATATTTCAGTAAGAGTCGGGGGTAATGAAGTACCAGCATATCCTGTCAAATTATTCATATAAGCTTTAAATATTGTTAATTTCTTATTACCAGATAGGTCTGGAATCATTCCACTTATCCTATTATTACCACAATTAAATCTATCTAAATTTACAAGAGTGTTTAATGGCGGTATAAAACCAGTTAGAGGAAAACTATGATAACATACAAAATCTGTTATACTAGCGGGTAAAGTGGGTATACTTCCGCTAATTTGATTTTGATTGCTGTGCCAAACATTTAAATTTGTATAGGTACTTAATGGAGGAATAAATCCAGTAATTTTAACAGTTCCACTTTGAGACCCACAATTAAAATCTACAATAGTCGTGGGTAATAATGTAGGAATACTTCCAGAAATATAATTGTCTTGACAACTAAATAATCTTAAATTAGGCCATGTATTTAAATATGATGGAATAAATCCAGTTATATAATTTGATGAAATATCGTAGAATTTAAATTGACTATTTTTTGGACCCAATTGTATTGATCCAGAGATTTTATTATTACCAATATAATAATATTGTAATAAACTAGCACTACTAATATCATTAGTAAAACCAGTTAATAAATTATTATAACATCTAAACTCTTTTATAGTACTAGTCATTGATGGTAAACCGCCACTAATTTTATTATTATATATGTAAAAATATAGCAATGAACTGGGTATTGTGGGTATAGTACCACCTATTTTTACGGAACCGTCTTGACTATCACATCTATAATCAGTTATAACATTATAATTATTTAAAACTATATTTCCAGTCATACTACAACCAATACTATAAAAAGATGTAACACCAGTTAAACCGCCAGTTAAACTTGGTAAAGTTCCACTTAATAAACTATTTTGTTGTAGTCTTAATGTTTTTAAACCAGTCAAAGCGTATAATGATGGAACTATTCCAGAAATATTATTATTATCTAGTCTTAATTCCTCTAATAATGTGTTATTATTTAAATTTGGAAATTGTGATAAAAGATTTTGAGTTAAAACTAATGATTTTAAATTAGGGCATGATACGTTTCCAGTGAAACTTTGAATATTGTGTCCTCCAGTACATGAAAAACTAGTTAAATTCGTAAATTCTGAAATATTAATCGATCCAGACAATGGTAATGAAATACCAGAAGGTGTTCCACAATCTATAGCCGTAATAGTCGCGTTATTAACTGGATAAAGATTAATCATTAAAGAATATTACACTCGATTCTTTAATTTTTCAAATTTCTCTATAATATATGAAAGGATCTCAGAACGTACGATATCTTCTTTTCCGAATTCGAAAGTATGAATTCCATTATTTTTTGATTCTTCATTATTAAATAAATCAAATACTGTACAGAATCCGCTCTGCCTAATATCGGACTGTTGAGCGTCTCCACAAATAAACAGCTTAGAAAACGTAGCCATACGAGTCATCACTAATAAAAAATCCTCAACGCGGCAATTCTGCGCCTCGTCCATAATAAATGTGGCATTAGAAATGTTCAGACCGCGCAAAAAGCCCAATGGAACGCCAATAATCCTTTCTTCTAGCATTAGAAACTTAACGTGTGGGACTGGAAGAAGTTCATTTAATTTATCTACCAATGGTTGGGTATATGGGGACATTTTTTCTTCAGATGTACCCTTAATGTAGCCAATCCCATGAACCGAGGATTCGACTGGAACGCGGCTGTAGTATATTTCACTAGCTTTTTTATCTTTCATGAGGCGCAAGGCACTATAAACTGCCAAAATAGTTTTGGCGGTACCAGCAACACCTTTTAAGATAATTACTTTTGTATCTTTATCTAAAGCAAGGTTAATAAACTCTTTTTGTTTATCAGTCCAGGGCAGTTCACGGATACTCAGGTCTATGGTTACTTTTGTTTTTTTCTTCTCCGAATACGGAGAAACGTCGCGGGTTTTTTCAGGTTTTTTTTTCATGTTATATAACAAATTAACACTACTATTAATTACACTTTTTAGAGCATAGACACTTTTTAATTTATATACTATGTTTTTTTTGATCTTTATGCTTTTCGCGCGCGATTCTTTTATCGCATAACTTACAATATATAGAAAATCCAGATTCTCCGTGCGAATCATAAGCAAATTTGTTAAGTGGTAATTTCTGACCACAAAGCGCGCACGCTTTATCGTGGATCGGATTCGATCTCATAATATTATTTACACCTTGGTAAAAATAATTATCTAAAAAATTTATAAAAAAAGGGCTTACTAAATATAATATATGAATATGAAAAAAAATATTTTCTTTTTTCAGTGGCCTTCAAATTTAGGTGGTGCTGATACTAGACTAAAAGATTTAATTACTGGATTAAATAAATTGAATAAATATAATTTATACTGTATTCCTTTGGACGAATTCAGACTTAAAGAAAAAGAAAATGTAAACTTTTTAAAAGAGAATAATGTAAATATTTTATACTGGGATAATTTACCCAAACAGGTGGACGGGTACGCTATATCTTTTTGTAATTTTAGACTGTTTAGTGAAAAATGGCGCATTTTAAAAATTAAAGAAATGGGTCTAAAATTTATATGGTCTAATGACATGATGTGGACTACTCCGGAAGAAATGCAGTGTCTTAATGAGGGATTAATAGACATGTATTTATTTACCAGTGATTTTCATAAACAAATCTTAGAAAATAAATCTCCAGATATTAAAAAAAATAAATCTTATATACTGCCTAATTATTTTAATTTTGACGCCTATAAAAAAATACCTAAAAAAAAGTCTACAGATAAATTTATTATTGGAAAAGTATCAAGATCTGACGAAATGAAATTCAGTGAAAATTTCCCGTTATTTTATGAAAAAATTCCTGTAAAAAATTCATTTTTTAGTATTATGGGCGTGAATGATAACATAAAAAATAAATATAGCTGGTTTGACTTTAATAAAGATAAGTGGGAATTACTTAATGAGAACGCAAAGAGTTCTATTGCATTTTTGTCACAATTAGACTTGTATGTTTTTAATGCTAATCATAAATATATAGAAAATCAAAGCCGCGCTATAATAGAAGCTCAATTAATTGGCGTTCCTACTGTAGTTCCGAACTACGGTAATTTTTCTAATATGATATGGCATGGTAGAACTGGGTATACATTTGATAATATGAATGAATGCTATTACTATATTAATTTATTGTCTAAAAATAAAACCTTATTAAAAGAAATGTCTGAAAATACCAGGGAATTTTCTAAAAAAATATGGTGTGATATTAATAATCAGAATTTTCATTTAGAAAATATATTTAATATGTTAGATAATGTAGAATAAAAGTTATGAAGAAAAAATTTTGTTATTGGTCTATATCTTGGGGTGATTATGATCACATTTGCCAATCATTAGTGGATTCGGCAATTGGTGTGGGTATTGAAGAAGACTTTATTGTATTCAGTGAAAAGCCAATTAAGAATTGTATTAATCACCGTTTAGATGATTCTATTGAATTAGACCGTTTACAGTTTTTTAAATTTGAATACTTAAAAAAACAACTTAGTAAGTTAGATTATGAATATTTTATATTTATAGACGCTGATCATTTTTTTGTTAGACACCCACATATGGATATCGATAAAATAATGAATGGTTCCCCATGGCATTCTTTTTTAGAAAGTCCAGTTAATTCACATAGAACCAAAAGGCAGGACTGGTGGGGTATTCCCAATAATACATTATGTTCTGCAATGTATCAAAATGGAGTTCAATCAGCAGAAATTAGGAATACTAATGGTGGTTTTTGGATTTGTCACCGCAATTTTATAAATAGGGCTTCAGAATTAGCTTACGAATTTCATAACCATCTTAAGGCACGCGGCTATACAGTTCCAGAGGAAGTTTCCATAGGTTATTTATCGCATTTGATGTCGCCAGATGTAACTGATCGTTATTTAGAAAAGTACGTAAATTATTGGGCTTCAGATTGGGTAGGAACTTTTAGAGACAAACTTCCATATGATCATCAATGGGACTATACATCTTATATGACATATGAAAAGTTAACAGTTCAACCTGCAATTGTGCATGCGATGAGAAGTAAAACCGCACTAATTAATAAAAGTAAATAAATTTATGCTACCCCCCATTTTTGGGATAAATATTGTAATACTAAATTTTGTTGTTCTGTGGTATGCTCTACGCCCGAATAAATAAGTATTTCATAAATAGTACCCATCAAGGCGTTTGAAGATGTTTGACTTGTTTGACTAAAACCGCCAACGTAAAATGTTGTATCCGAATTACTTGCGTTACCAAGCGCGATAATACTTTGTGTAGAGCTACCATTTCTTATGGTTGCATTATTATTATCAGTAAAAATACAGGCGGTAACGCTTTTTGTATTGCCCGCGTTAAGACTGGTAGATATATTTTGTGTATTAGCAGCGCCAAGAACGCTAATATTATTTATTGCAAAAACATAGGGGGAATTACTTATAGTATTATTTGATTGTTTTATTATAGGTGCTGGCGCATTTGTAGTCGCGCCAGAGATTCCACTAGCAACTACATAATAATTTAATGGGGAAATTAAAGCGGCGCTATTTGTTCCAGATAACAAATCAGAATTTATATCAGAATTATTAAAGCCTATCGCTCCATCAAATTTTATTCCACCATTTTCAAATTTAGGCTGTTTTAGAAGTGTGGACTGAGATAAAGTAATGCCATTCACACGACTATTCCAAATATTAACTGTATTTCCATCCTGCGCTAAAGTTGTAGTATTTGTGTAAACACCATAATCAGCACTAAACCATGAGGATAAACCTGGCACGTCAGTCGGCCAAAAAGCGGGACGAAATGCTACTATATCATTAGCTCCAGAAGCAAAAATTAAACTTTTATCGCCGCCAATTACAACATTCATACAGTATATATAGTATTACACTATTTTTCCTATATTTGTGATAGGCATGTAATTTAATTACACCAGAAATTGATAATTAATTTATTTTTATACAATTAAAGTGCTATTCAGTATTATTAGTATGGAATTTATGATGTCCCGAACTTGCGAGTTGTACGTTTCAGTAAATGATAGTGCTGGCGCACTACTCACGTGCGGTAAACGCGCCACAGAAGTCATACATCTTGGCGACGAAACGCGCCGTTATCTTTGCCACGAACATTACGTGGACTTATACCCAGAACAAGTAACTGATTAAATTAAAAATATCCGTAAAAAAATACCCCGCGGATTTTTTAGATTTGTTATTTTATTATTAGGGTGTTTTCTCTATACGGTTTTATAAAAGGGTAGGGGGGATATATAAGAATAGGGATATCTTTATACATATGAATAGTAATATGTATATTTGATATAAATTTATATTTTATATATCTATATATTTGATATAAGACTTATACGTATGGGTTAAATTAAATGAATTAATAGAAAAATTCAGGAGATTGAAAACGGTCCCCCCCGCCCCCTAAAATTCAAACGAGCGTTCGCTTTTTTTCAAAAAGTGGGGGGGTATCATCAACAAAAATACTTTGCAAAACCGCAAAGATTTTTCTGGTGTTTTCCGTAGGCTGTGGTATCCTGTCTACATGATTAAGAACAGATACACCTCGAAAGAAATCGGTCAGTTGGGCGCACCCGTGTTTGCAGGCGTGAACGTGCGAATCTACCGCGTCACCTCCAGCAAGGGAACGCTCGAGTTCAAATGCCATCGAATCCCGATGAGCGACCTGTGGAACGTCAACAAAAAAAAGTTACGCTAATCGAAAAAAATCCTTGCATTTTTTCCCAACTCTGATAAATTTAATCAAATGAAAACATACACGTTCATCCTAACCAACAAAACAACCAAAGCGCGCGTTCTCGACATAACTGTCAGCGCGTCCAGCTTCCTAGTCGCCTCGCGTCAAGCGGCGCGTGAGCTTGAGCGCATCATCAAGCGCACCGATAAGGCTGGCTTCACCACTCGCCATCTGCGCGACCTTGATGCCTACTACGAGGGCGCAAAGGTCTAAAATAATCGAAAAAAATCCCTTGACAATTAACCAATCTCTGATAAATTAAAAATATGAACTACCTAAGAAAAGAATTCACCTTCAACGGAACCAACTACAACATCGACACGGAGTTTCTCTTCGATAGCGAAGAGAACAGCATCGAAGTCGTTACGCACTCACTCTGGAACGATGACACCGATACGGAAGTTGAAAGCATCAGCATCGAACTGCATCAGCACATTAACCAAATGATGATGGACGTTGCCAACGATAATGCGCCTTGTTACGGAGGCGCAGAGGTCTAAAATAAATAAAAAAATCCCTTGACAATCCATCAATCTCTGATAAATTAAAAGCATGAAAGATATAAACACCTCATTCACCTTCAACGAAACCAATTACAGCATCGACGCGGAGTTTTATGTTGACAGCGACATGAACTTCGAAATGGTAACGCTCAATCTGTTTAACGACGATACTGATACTGAGGTCGTAGACTTCAAAGCGTCCTCGATACTGCATCCTGTGTCTCTGGACTCGATAATCAGTGACGAGGATCTGCAAAAGAAAATTGATAGCGTCATCCTAAACGAAATTGATCCTGGGATGGCAGGTTGGTAAGGTAAATAACACACAACTGCGTATAGTGTATCACTATGCGCTTTTTGCTTGCCTAGTGTGATAGATGATTCTCACCTTCGGGCTAAGCCAACGCCTTAAGCACCACGAACGATGCCTTGTAACCCCTTGAGTATCAAGCACTTACGGCGGCGCGCCCCGCCGTTTGGCGTAAGTCGTTGAATATCAACGCTTTACGTAGTATAGATAAAACCACGTTCGTCGCTCGGCGGAATTTAAGGAATTCAATAAAACCACGTTCGTCGCTCGGCGGAATTTAGCGTTAATGTCGTAAGGTGTTTAGTATCAAGCACTTACGCATACGCGTGGGGCGCGCGCGCGTAAGTCGTTGAGTATCAAGCGCTTACTGATCATCATGAAATAGATTTCACGATCATAGGTTAAGCCGTTGAGTATGAGGCGCTTACTGATCATCACGAAACGAATTTCACGATCATAGGTTAAGCTGTTGAACATCAAGCACTTACGCGGCCGCGCCCCGCCGTTTGGCGTAAGTCGTTGAATATCAACGCTTTACGCAACATGCTACGCAAGCGGCGTGCCAACTCATGAAATAAAACGTTCGTTTGAAAAATCATCAACAAAAATAATTCACACAATCGCAAAAAATCCCTTGCGTTTTTTCTCAACCTCATCTATTCTTTAACTATGAACAACACCAACAACATCAACATCCCGCAACCCTCCGAAATGCCATACGACTGGGTTGGCATCAACACGCCTAGCGACTACGCTACCGAGCATGACGAGCGCAACGCGCTACGCACGTTCGCGGCGGAACCCGCCAACGAGGACAGCCTAGGCGATAGCACGGAAGAATCGGAAAACGCTTGGAGAGATTCCGAAGTTGAGCGCATCGAAAGATTCCGCGACTTCTAAAATAATCCCTTGACCCTAACCACAAAATAAATCAAAATAACACCATGACAAAAAAGCACTACATCGAAATCGCTCAAATCCTCAAACACGAACGCACGTTCGGAGAACATCAGCAAACTGTTGACTCTATCGCAAAAAGCCTTTGCGGAATGTTGAAGCGTGAAAATTCCCTCTTCAAGAAAGAAGCTTTCCTCAAAGCCTGCGGAGTTGAAGAATAAAAAATAATCTCATGAAAGAACAAATCCTCGACTTGCTGGGCTTCGCCCTCTTCACTCTCATCGCCGTTTCAATCGGCCTCATCGGCTTCTTACTCTCCATCTAATATGATCACTCCCAACATACAAAAAGCCCTCGAATCAAATGGTGTGCGTTTCTTCGCAAAAGATTTTCTCATGGAAGGCATGAGGAAAGATTGCGTTGACGCTGTGCATGACGCGCACCTTGTCTATAAACTTTTACACGAACGCATGGAAAAAATGCTTGCACACGACGAGAAAAACATCTAACCTAAACACTCAATGAATAAATACACATACACCACGGCGGTTGCTCTGATGAGTAGCCTTGTCACCCTCATCGTAACCAGCGCGGCTTTCTTCGTGTTCATCGTCCTGCCTTTCAACAAGGCGGCGGTCGAAGGCGGTCACGCCTACTGGCGCGTGACTAATCCCGCGACTGGCTCAACGTCTTTCACTTGGGCCAAGCCTAACGTGAACATCTTCGACGAGATCGAAAAGCCCTTGGTCGCACCCTTGGCCGCGAAGTAGTCGCGCCACACTCTCACGCTTGGCACGCCCCGCGCGTGTCAAGCTTTTTTTTGCAAAAATCTTTTCGTGTAAGCTGTTGAATATCAAGCACTTACGACGACGCGCCCCGCCGCGCGGCGTAAGTCGTTGAAAATGAAGCACTTATGCATTATGCCATTCATAAAGCGTGCCAAGTTGAAAAGTTTTTTTTCGTCAACAAAAATACTTTGCAGAATCGCAAAAAATATCTTGCATTTTTGCGCATCTGTGGTATCTTGTATGTATGACAAAGAAATACTACACGAGTGGAGAGATCATCGAGTTCGCCACGAAAAACAAGGCGGCTTGCACGTTCGCTTCGCTCGCCACGCGCACGTTCACCTACACCAACAAGGGCGGGCTTTTCTGTCTCGTCCAGTTTGATCGGGTCGAACCGCTGGTTTGGAAAAAGCGCGTGAGAAAATAAATAAAAAAATCCATTGACTTTCACCGCATCTCTGCTATCTTAATAACATGAAAAAGAAAACACCACAAAAAAGCCAAATCTGGAAAGTTGGCACACGTTGCTTCCGCATCGTCAGCATCGAAGGCAATCAAGCCGTTGTCCGTCATCACGACATCTTCGGGAAATTCTTCCTCAACGACTTGCGCCCTGCAAGCGCGGAAGACATCTCCGCATACTTTAAGAAAAACTCTTGACCTTTCAACCCTAACACGCTAACATCATCACCACTATGGACAACACACAAGACGGAATCATCAAAGCCCTCGAAACACTCATCAAGCACAGCAACGCGCTTAAGGAGCACAAGCGCAACGAAACAATAATCGAGAAAACTCTCGAAGTGCATGAACACAAGCTCGATCTCCTATGCCACAGCATCACCACGCTCGCGCATGAGTTGCTGAACCTCAAAGGCAAAAACGCAATCATCTTCGGAGTCAACTAACATGAGCAAAATCATAATGACCATCGACACGCGCCCCTTCGCGCGCGAGATCGAGCGCAGTGTTCGCAAGACCGCTTGCCGTCCATCATTCACCATGCGCGTGAAGAACGCCTACACGCGCAAGGCCAAACACAAATACGGGGAGGCGCAATGATCCTCATCATAGCGTGCATGCTTTTCGTTTTCTATACCATCACCACCAAACCCAGAATATAATATAATCTATGAACATAATCCAACGCGTAACAGAAGTTATACTCAATATAATTTCCATCTACACTCCCAAGCGCAAGCCCTCGTTGCTCGCGCAGAACATAACTTGGTTCAACCATGCGGGTTGGGTCACGCGGCTTCACGCCAACGGAGATCTTGACTACTACCTTGTGAAGTAAGTCGTTGAAAATCAAGCACTTACGGCGGCGCGCCCCGCCGTTTTTTGTAAGTCGTTGAATATCAGCACTTTACGCAATATGCTTAGCAGGATGCGTGCCAAGTGGCGTGGCAAGCAAAAAATAAATATTTTTTTAATCGCAAAAAATATCTTGTGTTTTCGGTAGGGTGTGATATTCTTTCTACATGGTAAATACAGACAACACAGCAAACACACAGCAACTCAACAACGTGA
>Ga0209597_1000383_pt1 | contig 29448 bp, 39 predicted proteins | sample M_140625_MF_Meta_FD_187316 | JGI IMG/M metagenome (GOLD analysis project Ga0209597, IMG submission 187316) | Freshwater microbial communities from Lake Montjoie, Canada to study carbon cycling - M_140625_MF_MetaG (SPAdes) (version 2) | ecosystem: Environmental > Aquatic > Freshwater > Lake... | reverse complement strand
TCTTTATATTCTATTCGTCCTGTTAGTGGTTTACATCCCATCTCAATTCATTTGACATTTAACATCATCGAATGCAGCTGCATCCACTTCATCGATATATACCTCATCATCTTCCATAGTCAACACGATGCAGTAGTTGACGTTCATCCCATGAAACACATCCTGGAATCGGTTGATGATCATGTGGGGATTCTCATTCTTGGTGCCGACATAGGCAATGAAGTATCTATCTCTCATAATACTTAAAAAATTTGATGTAAAACTCCTCATTGACTGAATGACCTTTGAGGAATCTCCATAGCTGAAGATAAGTGATTCCCATATCCTCAGCAATGTGTGACAATTTGTATCTCTTGGATACTCGTGACCTCACCTCTTTCTCGATGAAGTCACGAATGGTTTCCCCATCAGAAAGGTGAATCGTCAAAGCTCTCATCCACTACCGGTGTTGATTGAACATTCCATACATCCAAAGTATTGTAATACTTCCCATTGTATTCTCTTCCTCTCAGATTGAATTTCACTGTGATATCGATACCAGGTGAATAGTTGTCGAGTAGTTTGCACTTGTCCTGAGATAGTTGGAATATCACATCTTGAGGATACTCCCCATTGGGAACTGTTAATACAACCATTCTCACTGAGAACTTGTCGCTGATTTGTTTGATTGGCTCAATTACTTTGATTGTGCCTGTTACTTGTAATTCCATATTTGATTTGTTTAATTGTTTACTTAATTCGTATTTTGCTACTTGTGGTTTAACAACCGTTTCAATAATGTATTCCGCCTTTCGGTTGAAGTCATCAATATCTATCTTCATTGTTCTTGTTGATTTAAAGGTTAATTTTCTTTATATAACTTGTGCCGATGCTTTCTTCAAGACCATCAAGTTTGTAGTAATAAACAACACCATAATCCACATCAACTTTGTGCGTTGTAAATACTCTTGGATGTCCTTCTTCTACCTTTTTAAACATACATACATCACCAACTTGGTAATTATCTGAAATTTCACTTTGTTTTGTTTTCATTGTTCTTGTTTTTTAAATTTCTCATTGTAATACTCAATACCACTTTCAAAACCTTCTCCCGTTTCTATGGAGTAGAAATAGTTGTGTGCACCATCTTCAAATGCTTGTGCAATCTGCTTCTTCTCTATTTCTTTGGCTTGTTCAACACAAGGTTCATCCATTGCGATGGTAAGTCCCGTTAACTTGTTTATTTCTTCTAATAAAAATTCTACTGCTATCTTCATTGTTCTTGTTGTTTAAAGATGTCTTCATTCTCTTTCCACTCATCCACTATCTCAAGATTTCCACTGAAGCAATATCCCGTTGCCTTGAGTAGTCCTTCCACCATCCTCAACACTTCGTCAAGGTCAACATCATTGAATGGGACTTCGTGTGTTACGGTGTGCTCGTATTGTTCTATTGTTATTTTCATTTCTCCTCCAATTGTTTGTAATAATTATTATATAATTCAGTTGCCAATTCCAATCGCTTAGATATCAACTCATCCTTCTCCTTATCTCTCTCGAATTGAAGTGCGGTGATTCTCTTTTCCGGTGCGATGTGATCTACTCGGTGAATGTGAAGATTATCCCACTCATTCAATAGCTCATTTGAGGTTGTTACCATGCAATAGATTACTTCGCTTGATTGTTTATCATAAAGAATCATATAAGCTCTCATTTGCCACTCATAAAGTACATTGTATGCATCCTCTTTAAATGCAGGGAAGGTATCCAATGACCAGGATGTTTTCACATCAATGATTGAATCATTAGTGATGATATCGCATTCTCCGGTCATCAACTCATTCTCAACTCGGATGATGTTTTTACCGTATGCTTCAAATCGGACGGTATTGAGCAGGTCAATTGAATCCTGCTCTTGCTCTTTACCTTTGATTATTTGCTTGGTGTTTATCTCAGTACGATAACCATAAAAGTTTTCCTTGGCAACATCCTTGATGTAACTGATTGCAGTTGCACCGATGTCATTCTTGCCTCTTCCGTTGGTCATTAGCTTACCGATTTGGGATGGATGCCACTTCATACTTCTAATGCTTTAAGTTGTACCTCACTCAATGTCCATTTCTCAATTAATTGCTCTTTTGTGTACTTCCCTGCACTAATGGATGCCACTGCGGATTCAAATCTCGCATTGTCCAATGCAGGTTTAACCGGTGCGACTGCAATCGATGCTGCCTTTCCATCATCATCTACCGCTTGAAGTGACAACAATGACTGCAATGTTCCTCTTCGGAAGTAAGTCACTGCACTAAGGACCTTTTGTGGATCCGTAATAATCGGCAAGGTCATGAATGACTCAACCATCTCACCCGAATCGATATCGATAATACGAGTCACCACATCATTTCCAACTATTGGCTGAAGCAATATCAATCCATTCTCCAATAGAATTGGCTCGACTGCGGTGAGCAGTGCATTAATGTCAGCATATGACTTTTTGAAATGTGGATTCGTAGCATTCTTTGCTACCTTTCCAATCTGCTGTTTAGCAGTGTGCAACTTTTGGTACAGTGTTGCGACTATTTTTTCTTGTTTTTCCATAATTAGCGTGTTAATTTTCAATAAAGATAATAAACTATTTTAATTCAGCAATGAAAGTATCATAAAATTCGATGAAATCATCAAAAGTTCTTGAGATATAGTACACTCCTCCAGCATCTTCAATCATTTTTTGGTAAACTTTCTGCACTTCCGATTGCCTATCCTTCCCATACTTCACCTCAATCTTAACTGACCTTCCTCGAATGGTTGCCGAGATATCTGCGGAACCTGGCGTGCCTGTTCCCTTTGTCCATTGTCCTCCCATTGCTACTCCATCAGTACGGTACTTTTTGCGATATACTCCCATAGTATTGATTCTCTCTGCTTGGCATCCACTCATCTGAAGGAATCCACATATGGATTTGGTGAGTGCATTCGCTGAGTTATCCTGCCAATTGGTGAGGAAGCTATCCACATATGGCAATTTCGGATACTTCGCCCTGGTGAGAGCTCTTTCGAGGTCCTTGATTCGTTCTTTGTTTTGTTTTGTCATATCTCCTTTGCTTTATCGTTTAACTCATCCCAAATGTCATCGGGATCACTTGGTGTTTTATCGGTCCTTCCGAATTCAATCCATCTTCTATTGTTTGTTTTATTCTCATCAATCTTATATCCATGATAATGACCAAAGATACTCAACCATTGAGAGAATTTCTTTTTGCTCAGTTTAGCATAATCGGTGTACTCACTAATAAATGATTCATGAAGCTCATCTTTGTACAACCTCACATTGAGAGGAAGGTTTCCATCACCCGACCAATCGTAAAACTCAAAGCAAGTTTCCTTGATGAATTTACGCACATCCAGGTTGGTAAACTCATGAGATACCAATCCATACTTAAGGTAATATTGGCAGCATTGAATCATGAAGTTGTCAAAGATTACCCACTCCTGGTCATTCCAATCATCAAACAACATATGACCGAATTCATCCAATGGTGATCGTGTGTGACCAAAATAGTTGCTCATCTCCACTTCGAACTTCCTTCTCTCAAATGAGCCACCCACTCCACCAATTGTGTAGTTGGTTGTGATAATGATTTTCGGTGATTTGTTTACCGGTATTTTGATGGCATCCTGCCCTTTGTACTCCAATGTGATTCCCTCAGTAATCAATGAGAAGAGATTCTCAAAGTTGAAGTTCTTTTTCACATCATCAAACACCAAGAGCTGCGTATCGGTTGACACTGTTTGATATGGAAATCCTTTGGTGAATTCAAATGTCTTTCCATCGATTGAAGCTACCTTTTTTAACTTAGCCAATGCATTCCAAAACAATCCCTTTCCACTTCCTCCATTCGGATTCTCTGAGATGGTTTCATCGTTGAATATGATTGCCTTATTACTCGCTGAGGTCTTATATGAATGCATCAAGTATCCAATCACTGACTTGAATGAATTGTACTTCGCTGAATCTTTACCACTTACCAACCAAAGGAATGTTCTAAACTCACTTTTATGGTGATCACTTGCGATATATTCTCGGTCAATTATCTGCCTCTTCCATACATATCCATCCAAGTCAATGTACTCATGCTTGAATATGCCTTGCTTGGTAATTTCAACCGCACAATTGCGATAATATAAATAACACTTATCCGCAGTATCTTCCATCATCTCAACTTGAGCACTGTCCAACATGGAAAGGAATTCAGATGTGAAGTATTTGGTTGCACCTGCCATCAAATCATACGGTTGGAATCCAATCTCCTCCCTCGACAATAGAGAGCTGAGGGTGAAATCCTTGATTCTCTTCTCATTTGTTTCCTCAATTAGATTCTGCTCCTTCTTAATGAATGAGTAAGTATTGGAATCAGCAGGAAAGTATTTGAAAAAATTGTTTTGTTGTAGCCAAAATTTGTACTGATGGATGCTCAACTGAATTCGATTCTGATTGTTGTAAGTCCAAAAGTCCTCGATGTTCCCCGTTTCTTTGATTGCATCAACGCACTTCTCAACTTCATCTTGAGTAAACTCCGGAAGTATCTTGATGATATCATTGGTCTTTTTACCTGCTCGGATGTGTTTCTCAATCTTTGCCCTTGAGGTATTATCTTCAAAGTACCTGGTCCCGAATTGAGAGGTCTTGGAATATGCTGATTTGATTATCTTTCGAATCTCGTTATCCTTTCCGCCTTCATCAAATTTCAGCATCACATTCTCGCATTCAGTTTTCTGAATTCCAAAGTCATTGAATGCAGCTGCAAGTTTAAATAGGTTGTTATTCTTCTCACCTGGTATCATTCCATACTTCCGTTCCCACCATTTCATCAAGTTATCAATGATACGGTTGTCGGACTTGATTGGAATCATCACATCCATCGAGCCAATTTCCTCAATCTCCGGCTCCTCAAGTTGAGTCCATATGATTGAGTCATGGTTGATATAAATATTTGGATCGTAACTCTCAAAACAAAAGCGGTCAAGATTACTCCCTGAGCTATCCCAATAGTCCGAATCAAAGTAAGTTCTCAAGGCATCAAAATACCCTTTGAAATCTCCATCAGTTGGAATCTTGACCAATGCCTTCACTCCTTTTCCACTTGGTGATATCCATGCACTGAAAACAAAGTTGTTGAACATCAAGGAATCCTTGAATTGAATTGCCTCAGCGGTATGGCTCATGTTATCGAAGTCCAACACCATCAATCCGGACCTTTGTTCGATACCTTTTACTGAACGACTCTTGAAAGTTCCATTGAAACAAACACCAGGAAGCTGATTCTTGAATGGTTTCTGCTCATCCTTCGTGGAACAAGCTCTGATTTGTTCAACCAATTCTTTTGACTTACCATCTCGAATTCTTTCGAGGCAATAGAGAGCTGATTTGTTGAATGGATTTGTGGTATCCGTTACCTTCTTAAAAATTGATACGATCATAATACTGTTTTAATTCACTGTTAAAAAAAAGAGGGGGAAAGGAACAGTGAAAACCTTTTAAGTGGATGCCTCCGACAACCCCTCAACAAAGATAGTAATTTATTCCATTACTCATCAAAATACACTTTATTTTCAATTAGTACCTCAATGTGTACCTACAAGTGTACCTACCAAAATCCAATGTTTACTGATGTTTCAGCGTTTTTGGTACACATTTTCACGTTTTTTTGGTATTTTTTGAAAATATTATTTTTTCCGATTCTCAAAATAAATAAATAAGTATAAGTATATGAGGGAAAATGTGTACTTAAGTACCTATTTTATTGCTTAACTGATAACAATTCCTCATATTCATTCTTTAGCACCCTTCTTTTGATTGATTTGAGCTGATTGTACGACTTGCATTTGAGGATATCATCTCTCAAATATCTGCAATATTTCACATCTGCGGTCCCATGAAGCTCATCGATATCATCCTGGATGACCGTTGTGTAATATAAGTCACCGCTTTCAATTGACCAATGATGCTGCTTGATGTTGTGAATCACTGTTGCATGATCACGATTAAACATCTCACCCACCACTTTGAATGGCATATTCAATGCCCGGAGTGATGTCATCAGATACCTCCTCCTCATGTTATTGACTTGTTTTCTATTCTTGGTATCTAATCCATCTCGTTGGATGATTACTTTAATTGCTTTGATTTTCTCGTTCTTTGTCATCTTATAAAGTATTTCTTATTAATATCTCTCTCCACCTGGTATCCTAATTGCTCATACATCTTGAGGTATCTATACACTGATCTCTCGCTGATTCCGAGATATCTTGCCATCGTGTAGATGTGTCGAGGTTTCTCTTTTAGGAAATCAATGAGCTTGATCACTCGCATGATTCGATGCTGATTCATACCGGCTCAACTTTAAACTTACCAACCACACACAACCCTTGATTCAAGAGCTCCGATTTTTTCCAATAGCACAGTGCTTTGGATGGAAATGTCCAGGACTGAATGATTGAACTTCCCGAATAGTAACTTAATTTATACATAACGTGATTAAATAAAATATGATTAATACTGCTGCGATTACTAAACTTACCACGATTCCAAGCATTGATGCTTCGTAGTTTTCTTTTCTTTTGTAGCTCATAACGTCTGATTAAATTTAATTTGACAAATTCGTTTGTACAATTCCTCATTGAATGTACCTCTAATGTGTTCGTGTGATGATTTGGTTGTCCAAAACCTTTTCATCCTTTGTAGTCTAAATACCATATTCACTCCAATCAACATCGTTATCACTATCATTTCCCCAAGTGTAATCACTTAGGAACTCTCTTTCATCCATCAACCATTCAATCATGCACAACATCCAATCTTTGTATCCTGGACCGAACTCCATCACCTTATCGGTTGTATCTTCATCAGTCCACCATACTCCATCCTTCATATGGATGTCAATATCATACTTGCAACTTCTGAAATCATAATTGTTTTTCCAATACTCGATGTTTACTTGGAAGTATGTATCTCCAATTTTGTAGTATGCAATCATTGAGCAATGGTCGACCTCCATCAAGTCTAAATCAATGCGATCAATCTCTTTTTTCCAATTCATTTTTGCGTGTGTTTAGTTATTAGTTCTCCGTATGCATCCAATACCTTTGATTGAACGTGTTTTCCTTCGATTTGCGGAGCTTTCTCCGTATTCATGTACGTTGGTTGCGTTGAGATAAAATAACCCATCACAATCCAAAACAAAGACAAAGCGAATATTGTCCCGATAATGTCCTTTTGATTTTCGTTTAGTGCTTTCATTTGATTTGTAGTTTTATTTTTAAATCATTCATAACTGACCAACGTGTCACCGCTGATTGAGTCACCTCATCATCAACTCCTAATAAGTCCATTGAACGTTGCACTGCATCCCATAATCTTTTCTCCTCCTGGATAATAAAATCAATCATTTCTTGTTTTTTCATTGCGTTGTTTTTAATTGTTTACTCCACAAAGATATTAAATGTTTCATAAATGCAAAACTTTTTTAACTTTTTTTTCAGTTTTCAACAAAATAAATCGTGAATGCTATACCCGATGGGGTATTCATGTATGGGAAATGGGTTATTTTGTACCCGATGGGGTACGTAAATTATACGTGAAAACTACTTAATCAAGGTGAAATTCACGTAACTATACCCGATTGCGTATATTTTACGTATCAATTCGTATCAATGCGTATATACAAAAGACACTAAATGCAAATATTGGCAAATGTTTGTCAAGTTATTAGTCCCGTAAACTTGATAAATTAGGGACAAAAAAAGAGGTACCGTTTCCGATACCCCCAATTACACACGCTAATGAGTTGTAAATATACTAAAACAAATGAGATATTCTACAAACTTGACCGAATTCTTTGTGATGCAAAAATCCTTCAACCGCCTGGGGGGAATGTTGGAATCCTTTTATGTGGTGCCATGAGTCACAAGCTGAAGGTGATCGTAAACTTTCAACCGTTACTCCAATGTAATCTTTGGATGTCTTATGATGAACGTGGTGAGTGTACACATATCGATGCTTTGATAAGCTCCATTCGTGAGGGAACTCGGTTGCCATCAATAAAGGTAAATCACCATGCTTTGCTCCATCCCCATGAGTGGTGCCGATTAAGTTTTTCCCATAAAGGAATCCTTTGCGATGGGCGATGCTGCAATCAAAAGTAATATTATCAGAATCTTTGAACCAGGTTTGGATGACATCCGCCAAAAAGAATCCATGAGTGTAATCATGATTGCTTGGATTGAATGTGAAGTGAACATCTGCAACCGCTAATAATGTTTCAAGGATATCAACGTACAATCTTTTGGCAATTAGGAAATTTGAATACCACATCCCATCAGTATCCTGTGGTGTGCCTCCGGTTGTTGTTCGTTTCGGAGTATCAATGTGGAGGATATCATTCCCTCCAATGAATAGAATCTTATCAATGTTGAATCCGGTACATTTATCAAGTATTCCTTGTACCCCTTCTTTGACTCTTTGTACTGCGATTTGATTGTTGTACGTTTCACCCGTTTCAAATGCATCGCATAATTTACCGATGTGAATATCCGCAGGATCTATAACCAATAAATGTCCTTCGGTTGATGGATTGCGGAAGATGGTTGGATATTGAGGTTTGAAATCCTTGATGTCCTGGATGATTGATTCCTGAAGTTCCTTGTAATTTGTTTCCTCAGTTTCTTTGAAGTTTGGATTCTTAAAGAATAAGGATGCGTGTTTGTTTTTAATCCATCCATGTTTGACATCCTTATCATCTAATCCTAATCCGTTTGATTCAAGTTTGATTGCCCTGTAAGATTCTAAAATTTCAATCTCATCTTCTTGTAATCTGAATCTCGTTTGTTTATTCATTTGAATAGTTTAGTGAGAAGTTGTAACCTACTCCTGAAGGTTTCACTCAAGGTCAACCTAACAAGGAACCCAATAATGAATGCCAATATTACAATAAACCAATTGATTTTTGTCTTTGTGATGTATTTATTTTGATACTTAACCTTTTGAGCTTCCGCTTTGATGTACTTTACTTTGTACTTATATTGGATTTTTTTCTCCCATTTCGTCATGGGAACATACTGCGTGTGCCACATTACAACAGTATCCTTTTGAGTGATATACTTCTGCCAAACGATAGTATCGTTGACAATCACCGGGAAGGAATCAACTGAAGTGATGCGGATGGTATCGGATACCTCCTCACATTTATATCCTTTTTTGATTGCCTTGTTTAGATGGTGCTCTGCTGAACACGATACCAATAATACACTAATGAGTATTAAGGTCTGAAGGTTTTTCGGTAGTCGTTTAGTCGATTGATCCATCCGTTGATAAATTTAGCATTTTTTCCCACTCCAATAGCATAAAAGAATCTTTCTCTCTCATTCGTTAAGGCATCAAACAATACTCTCGGCTCAATTGAATTGGCTGCGTTAATTGTTTTCATTCCAATTACTCCATCAACATCACAATATACACCGCAGTGATTGATTGCAGTCTGAAGTGATTTGATTGCCTGTTTGGCTCCGCTTCCCCATGCCATTCCTGTAACAAATATTGCAATGTTTTGTGACGTAAATGAATCACCTTTAACACCATCCCAATATCCTTTCTTAAATATTTTAAACCAATCCTCTGAACTCATTGCAAAGAATCTCTCATTGTTTTCAGGACCATAAAAAGATACAAAAGTTTTGAACGTGATTCCTGCGTTTGTATGCCATCCCGTTTTGCCATTGAATGGTGTTGGACATGGATAGGATGAAGCTGAATCTGATTTATCACGACTCAATCCACCTTCCCATTTCTTCACGAACTTAACGTACTTTTCAATCAATGTCATTTGAATTCGTCTAAGTTAGTCTTGGTCCTGGTGATAAATTTGCGAAGAGCTGCGAGTACATTCTTTCCCGTCACACTCTCATATGATTCGTTGATGGACTTAATCTCAACCATCACACAAAAGAATGCGAATACTTTGGTCATTATCAGCTCAATTGAGATAAACTGAGCTATGATATCCCCTGCGATGTACTTCTCAATCAGAAAGGTAAACATAATCGCTCCACCGTAAAGCAATGACTTGGAGATTGTGTCTGATAATCTGCGAGATTGGAATGCTTTCCATCCTCCTTTTTTCACTGATCGCCAAATGCCGAAGCAGGTATCAATTGTGATGGCTAACATTGCTAAATAAATCATAGGCATGACCGGAGAAAGTACCGCCCAAAAAGATGCAAGTAATATCAACGCATTCTGCCTCATAATACCAAGATAGAATTGTTATAACCGTTATCGGTTGGATATCCGCAAGTCCATGTACCGTTCATGAAGCAATTTCCCACACACATATGACAATCAATCTGAGGTCGCAAATCAGTATCACGATTCTCATGGGATGTGAAGATAGGAAACTCCGCTTTGTTTTTTACCAGGTACCGAATCAATCTCATCTCAAAGAATGATGCTTTCTGAGCATAGTGTTCCATGCCGAATGCAACCTCTGAACGCGATACACTCGATGAGTTATCACCGAACTGCGTTTGAAGTCCTTTGTTTTTCAATTGGTAGGTCAATCCGAAGATTGCATCCTCAGCTGAACGCCAAGCAATCACCGGTTGAATGAATAGAACAAGAGCTTCCTCATCAGGATTCAATGTTTGAGCATTGTACTTGGTCAATAAGTCCTCATAAAAGACTGTTCCCAATATTGGCATCACTCTCAATTGTGCTTGAGTAGCAATGTATGGAGTCACATCAGTCACATCCACATTGGCAGTGATTGGTGTGTTTGTTTTGAGGTAAGTTTCGGTTATAAAATACAACATTATGCGGTCGGTGTTTGCAAGGTTGGAACTACATCACCGCCTTCTACCGGTGCTAAGGCAGCTAATGCACGAACTTCGTTAGTTGTCATTGTGTTGAGGACCTTTGTCGCTACCAATGGACTCATAGCATTCAATGCGTCTTGAGTTTTGGATGCATCACCCTCTACCTCAACGATTGTTTCATTGATGATTTGGAAGTTGTTGATTGTGAAGTCAGCGGATACCTTAGCAATTCGAAGTATCTCATTGAAGATATCCATCACCTGGTCCCGTAATGGCATCACAACATTCTTTTCAAATATCACATATGCTTGTTTGATATCACTACCACTTCCAAGTGATCCGGTTGTGCGAACTCCCATCAGTATCGGATCTATTGTGTGAGCAAAACAAATCTGCTCAGTATTCAATCCTGATGCTTCCTGGAATAGTTTATCATTTTGATTGATTGGAATGCTTTCAATCTTCGGCATCTGCTCAGGACTATTTGAAAAAAATGCAACAGCTCTTCCCGCATTTTGAGCTCCACGCATCTTGTCCATTGTGGATCTCAAGACGTTTTTCTCCTCTTCCGACTGCGGTCGCTTAGGGAACATCATCGCGAATGAAGGGAAAACACTGTTCTGAATGTTGGATTTTGCGAAGTACGAAAGTTCGCCTGAGAGATATGCAAAATTAAGTGCCGAGGAATATTTCGGCAATGGATACCACTCCTGACCTAAACACTCAACCTCATATACAAATAGTTGACATTTATCAGTGCAAGTCGGATGATGTCTTTGAATGTCACGAACATCAATTCTTGATGCCCAATCATCACAAATAAAGTAGTTGTTTGGATTTTGCCCTCTTCTCACTTTGTCCGGTGAAACGTTCTCAATGCGAGTGAGCTTCATCTTATCATCAAAGTACAATTTAAAGTAAACACGATTATGTACAATCAATTGTTCGGTTGTAATCCGAACTGTCTTTTTCAATCGAGATTTCTTTTCAAAGGTGTACAATTCAAGTAACTCTTGAGGTGTTGAGGTTGTAGCTCTCAATTCAATCCCTCCACCAATTACTGCATTGGTTTTGTAATCCACAATCGAACCATGCAAAGGTGATGAGTACACCAACTGATTCAATATGGAAGGGAATAAATTAGCCTCACCAAATGGAATCCATCCACTTGTTTGATGCCTCCCATTCACATATGGAAGAGATAAATTCCCTGCACCAATCTTGAGGAATGGAGTTGAAAAGGATTGATATCCTTCCACCACTTCAGGTGATTCGTTTTTTGTTGTTCTAAATCGGTCAAATAATCCCATGTTAATCGTAGATTGAATTTTGTATTGCACCACTTACAACCATTCTGCCCTCTTCGATAACGATTCCCGTTGTGTCCTGGATAGATGTTGGTGGATATATTGCTGATTCATACACTGAGTAGCGGTATTGTCCTTTGACCAACACAACATCAACAGGTTCATCCAATAAGAAGAGGTTGAATCTTTCCTTCCAAGTGGATGTGTCTAATGTTGTGAATAGTATTGGAGCATCGGTTGTATCCATTTCATTCTCAAAAACGAACAAATAATACGGATTCGAGAGAGTGCTTACCTCAGTTAGAGTCAGCACAATTGAATTCACCTCACCTTTATCAATGTAAATCATACTATTATATTATAAAAAGTAAGAAAAATGTTTATAAAAAAAGCCCACCCGAATGGATGAGCTCTCTCTCTTTCTAAGAATATTAAGCAATCAATGCTGCGATGATAGTTGAGTCAACCTCGTATGCAAGGAAATCATTCTCCGCGATCAATGTCACTGAGTATTTCGAACCATCTGCACGAGCAGTTCCCGAACCTTCACCAACTGCACTCAATTGTAAATATGGGAAGTACCAATATTTACCATTCGCATCTTGGATGATTGCGTTCAGGTATTGTTGTCCTGCACCAAGCACTTTAATTGCTTGAGATTTCGCTTGGTCTCTACGGTGGAACATCAAGCTGATTGTTGCAGTTACATATGAGCTACCATTGACAAGGTCAATTGCTGCATCTTCGGTGTAACTTCCGGTATTTCTGCGGATTTCAAATTCAGTGTATAAATCACCACCACCAACTAAAGTGATACTATCAATGGTCCATGTATTTGGAGCTGAGTCCAAAGTGAATTCATCGATGTTATCTTGTTGGTTGATATATACCTTGAAAATCCCACCACTGTTATTGTCGCACGACTTAACTATGGATTCTAAATTTTCACAAGCCATTTTTTGTTGTTTTAAATATTAAAAATAGAGGGGAGTATTTCATCCCCTCAAGAATATTAATTATGCTACTGAATTGTAGAATACAATCTCGTTACCATTAACGTGAGTGAATCCAACTTTCATGTTTGCACGAGTACGGATAACCGGCTCAGCAACTGTATCAGCTAAGTTGATAGCTCTTAACGCTTTTCCATCTCCTTCAGCATCGAATGCGTACAAAAGATTTCCTCTCAACGTAGCAACAATTTTGGATGTTGTTCCCATTCCTGGACACATTACCATTTTGATACCTAAGTAAGAGAAGTCCAATGCTTGAGTCAAGTTGGCTTGAGTATTCGCAGCAGCAACCGCAGCACGATAAGCAGTAGCTACCGGTGTTGATACATAGATTCTCAATTCTCCTTGGTTAGCGATAACCGCAGCAGGAATAGCAGCGTAAACTAATGCCAATTTAGCAAGCACGTTAGATGCGTTGATAGCAACCGGTGAAGCGATATCAATCACGTTAGCTGAATCAGCAACCAATCCTTTTACATAACCATCACATAATGCCAATGCATCAACTTCAGAATCCGTATCACCTAACCAACGTAATTTCTCGATATTCTCAGCAATTGTTTTTGCCATTTCTCCCCAATAGAAGTCCATGAAAGATGCAACAGTGAAATCACCGTTAGAACCTTTAGTCATTTGTAATGAAACAAATGATTGCTCCAAAGAAAATTGACAAATTTCTGCCATTGCTGACAATCCACATACGTCAACTTCTACTGATGAAAGGTCATCAGTTGATGCATTCCATCCACAGTTCTCAGCTTGTAAAACTTGACCGAATGTTACGGTTGAAATTTTTGTTTTGTACTTTACTCCAGGAAGTGTACGGTAGTTATCAACTACTTCCTCATTCAAATACGCACGAGAATAGAATGCCTCGCTGTTTGCTTGTAATAACGCTGATGCGTCAATGTCCAAGTCGAATTTTAATTTTCTGCTCATTTTGTTTTGTTTTTGTTTTGTTTATTAATTATTAGAATTTAAAAATTTGCTAACTGCACTAAACTTGTCATGTGCCGATAATTTTGTTTCAGTCGCTTCAACTTCAGTTTCAGTTACCATCATTTCCTCCATTTGATTGCGAAGGTCAGCTATCAATGCGATGATTGCTTTCTCTCTTTCCTCAAGTAAAGGTGTAACGATTGCAAGGATAGCTTCAGAATCCAAAGCTGGATCTATTGCCATTTCTTCCTCAACTGCATCTTCAACAACCGGAGCTTCCTCCTCAACAACTGTTTCTTCGAGTGCAACTTCTTCCATTGCAACCTCTTCAATTGGTGCATCCTTAATCTCAATGATTTCGCCATCTACAACAACGTAGATTTTGCCATCGATTAAGTGCTCCCCATCAGGTAATTTGTTCATGTTATATTTATTTAATTGATTACTTAATTTCAATCCCAAGAATCCCTCAATAGAGAATCCAACTTGATCATTGGCAACCAATTCAGCATAATACTCTTTGTCAGTTATCTGAGCAGTCACCATCAACGTTCCCTTTGGAACTTCGATACCGAATGTTGAGAATGCCTTATCTTGCTTTGGATTGTCAACCACCCAAGTTTCGAGGATATAGGCAGGAACTGTCTTGGATGTATCATGCTCCAGGTTGAATAGGTCACGATTGCGAAGGTCACTCATGAACTTCTCATGAATCTTCGCGATTGTTTCCTCAGTAAACTGAACATAGTATTCTCCCTCCTGGTCATCCTTGCGATATATCTCCATCGGTATCATGGCAGGTGCGGTGATTCGATACTTTAAGTCATCAGCGAATATCATTCGTTGTGCTTGTTCAAACGCCATTCCTTTCACCTTAATTGCCGGTTGAGATGTGAACGCAATCTGCTCAATTCCCAAATCTTCTCCATCGGAGTATTCGGGATCAATCGTGATTTTGTAAATTGGCAAGTCTTTGGTCATGTATATATTAAGAAAATTGTATATTTGTTCATAAATCTATACACATGATAAAAATTTTTGAGAGGGAAATCCCCAACAAGATGGATGAATTGACCATTGAACAATTCGAAAAAGTGACTGAAATCACCAACAACAAAGAACTTGATAACATCGAGAGATACATCAAGATTTTTGAATACTTCGGTGTTAAGGAATCCGAATGGGATGACAATGACGTTGAACTTTCCGACTTTATTGAGATAGTGAAGGAATTCAATTCCAATAACTATGAGAAAAAAGAGCCGATTGAGTCAATCGAATTGGATGGATATACCTATGAGGCGAAGATGAAGCTCTCGGTGAAGGATACCAAGATGATTGAGAAGTTGATTGGTCGTAAATCGCACAATTGGATTAGTGATTTGTTGGCATTGATGTTCAAACGTACTGACCTCAGCCAAGTGGAACACTACACTGAAGCACATTTGAAACACAAAGCGAAGTTATTCAAACAATTGAAAGCGGAAATCGCAGTGCCTTACCTGGTATTCGTTACTGAAAAAATCTCAAGCCATGCAAAATCTGAAGCTACCGAAAGCGTGGAGCCAAATAACGATTGAGCAATTCATTGAGATAAGGTCATTAAATATTGAGGATGGAACATTGCAGTACAATACTGATGTGCTCTCCATCCTCTCTGACCTACCCATTGAGGACTTCGATGATATAGAACTTGACGAACTTCAGGACATCACCAAGCAATTGAAGTGGATGTCCTCAGAACCATCCAAGAGATATCAGCATCAGCTCGATGAATTCAAGCTCAAGCCATTTGTTGACATCACTCTCGGTGAGTTTATTACATTGGAGGGATTTGTTACTGATGACTATATCAAGAACCTCCGCAACATATGTGCGATTCTCTACCGAAAGACATCCACTGATGAATGGGGGAATGTTATCACCGAGCCATACAAATTCAAATCAACTGATCGTGTTCATCTCTTCGATGACTATCCCATCACATCAGTATTCGGATTGGTACCGGAGTACCTTCAGTTCCGACAAAACTTTCTTGATAGCCATTCTAATCTGATGACCGAATCCTATGAAGATAGTGAGGAAGTAACCGATGTGGAGGAACGCAAAGAACAGGAAGAGGAAAAGAAATCATCCAAATGGGGATGGGAGCAATTGATATGGACAATGTGCAATGGTGACCTTTCAAAGTTCGATGCAATAACCGATACGAAATTGGTATTGATTTTTAACTTCCTTGCAATGAGAAAAGAGTTGGAAATTTAGTAATCCAATGCATCCCAAAACTCTCCGAAAAGAGGATTGAAATCATAAATCACTTTTACTTTTTTACGAAGCAATCCACCAAGCTCCAGGATAGGGAACTTTTGAGCCATGTTTTGAACGTATTGTCCGTACATCTCGGATATCAATCCTTGTTGCTCAAGTGCGGTGTTGAATTTACGCACCAAATGATAAGGTGCGATGCTGATTGTACCGTTGTTTAGAAATCCGAAGTAATATGCTGCGAGTATTTCAATACGAAGATTGCCTTCGGTAGTTACTTTGGCGTTGATACGGATGGAATCATACAAAGTGCGTGTATCAATCAACGATTCATCAACGATAATCTTCTTTAATACATTCGCCACCCTTCTTCTCGTGGGATATTTGATGTTGAATTCGCCTGTGTTCTTGTAAGCCATACTTATATATTAAGATTAATCACCAATTTGTTCAGGAATTTGGCAATCAGTCCACGATGGAAGTACAAAAGTAATGCTCATCAACCATCCTGCTGCGTAATCCAAGAGGTCATTGTTCAATGGGGTGAACGTTGGGAATCCTTCCACATCGAAATCAGTGTCAGTCAATGAGAATGTATAGTTCAAATAAAGGTCATTGAGAATCTGCTGAGTATCTGAGAGAATTGTCGTGATATTTGTACGGTCTTTTTGAATGATATCAAAGCAATATATCTCAAGGTTGAATAAGTTCACGTTATCACCTGCAATGACATCCACAGGGACCACATACACGAGTGGATACTTCTCATCCTTAGTGGCGAAGTTGAATAACTGCTCCTTAAAATCAGTGCCTACCTTTTTAACCTGGAGGTGTGCATTGTAGAAGGCGATGATTTCATCGGTTAGTGCTTGATATGATATCATAATTGTGCTGATTTTTGGATTTTCAATATATTGTTTTGTGTCGAAGTGATTTCCGTTTCACTCACCACCGCAGTCACTGTGATATTTTGACTTGTATCTTGAGAACCTCCGACATTGTTTTGGTTGTTATTCTGACCGAATAAGTTACCAGGTGTGAATGCTGATACCGATGATTGGTCAGGCATATTTCCTCCCGATGGAGTGGATGGTGATGCCGGTGCGGATGTCGAAGTGAATTGTGTCGATGCTATCTTTGCGATGTTAGCTGCGGACATTGCTGCGGTTGCAATTAGATTGGCAATACCAACAGGATTCGGTACCACTCCAATTGCCAATGGTGCTGCTGCTAATGAAGCAGTAACCGCCTTACCAGCATCCACGACTGCACCTGCCAACTGCATTGATTTGTTGAACTTAAATTGTTTCTTGGCAAGTTCTTCCTCCTCTTTACTTCCCTTCTTGACGTTCTTCATCTTGGCTGCGAATGCGATATCACCAATAGCTTGAATTGATTTCACTCCATCCTCTGCAATTTGAAGTCCATTCTCAGCAGTTTTAAGTTGTGCATCTCGTTTCTTTTTCTCTTCCTCTTCTTTTAAAGCAATCCTATCCTCTGCTGCTTTTTTCTCGATATCAGTTATATCCAATTCAAGTTTATCGGTGAGTGCTTTTTTCAAGGCAGCATTATCACCTGCCAATTTCATCTCCTTCTCGTATTCATCTTCAAGTTGGAATATTTTAAATTCACTTTCCGACAAAGTAAGTTCCTGGAGTCTTACAAATCTTTCATTTGCTTCCTCCTTTTTCTTATCATTTATCTCCTTCTCTTTTTTCTCCTTCTCTTTTGCTTTATCATCAGCAATTTTTATTTGATTCTCATTAAAGTCAGCTTCTGCCTTAGCTAATAAAGCAAATTGTTGATTTGTTAAGGTGAGCTTTTCTTGAGTAGTTAATTTATCATTGAGTTTAATATCATCTATTGCTCTGCGATACTTCTCTTTGGTTTCTTTAAATTCTCGTTTAGCATCATCCTCTATTAAGGCAATACGATTATCAATGATTGTTCTCTCCGCTGCTAATCGATTCGCTGCGTATTCTTTTCTCTTATCCGCTGCTGCTTTCGCTGCTGCTGCTCCCGCTGCTGCATCTGCTTTGGTATCATTGATTGCTAATACCTGGCGATTAACTCTTTCATTTCCGATTACTGCTCTCTCATCTGCAATTTGCTTTCTTAAATCCTTCAACTTCGCTGCATCCGCTGCTTTACCAAGAGCTCTCTCTGCATTGTATGCTGCTAATGCTGAATTGTATCTCTCTCTTGCAAATAAACTCTTAGACATGGATGCCTGAACTTCCGTTTTGTAGGTATCTTGTCCGTTCGCTTTAAGTAATGCGATTTGATTCGAGTACATTTGACTTGTAACCGCCTCGCGTTCTTTGGATGATTCCTGTACTTTCTTGTTCGCAGCGGACATTTTCTCTGCATTCTCTTCTGCAGCGTATGAAGTCAATCCAAGCCAATCTGTTAACTCTTTGAATCCATCAATCAATGCATTGATGGGAGCCATTAGTGCAGCGAGTACATCATCCAGGACTCCAATCTTTTTCAAGAACAAAACAACCGCCACAACAATTGCAGTAATAACCGCAACCAATAGGAAGATTGGATTCATTAATATCTGAGCACCGAGCTTCATGAATGTGGCACCGAGTGTCGATACTGTTTTGCCAATGCCTTTCAATGCGGTTGTGATTTCAGCTTTGCCAATTCCTCCCATTACTTTTTGGAAGGTTTGAGCTTTACTCGCTGCCTCTTCAAAATCCAATGACATGATTGAATCCTTGATGCCTCCAAATGATGAGGATATCTGCTCAAATTTTGAACCCGATGCGAATACATTCACCGCATCATTAGCATCCTTAATTCTATCCGATACCTCACCCGCTTTCTTTGCGAGTGCATCCATCTGAGCAGGATCACTTGCCTCAGCAATCGCAGCTTTTAATTGCTTTAACTGTGACTTGAGGGAACCTACTCCATTTAACGTTAAATCAATCGCTACTTCATTACTCATATACTCGGATTTCTATTGGTGAATTAATAAGCCGACCATCAGTATGTTGATGATTAGATGTTTTGGTTGTCCTTACCACGATATCCCCACTTGAATCAATATATGCTGACGCAAGATAATCATGTTCGGTATTTCCTATTGTGATAAATGTATTTTTATTTGAAAGTGGTGGCGAAGTGCTTCCAAGATATTCACCTTGAGCAGTTCTAATCCATCTGAATAATCCAACTGTATTGGAGAATTCTATCACAGTTGGATCCGATGTACCTACTTGATTAAGCAATGCAACATATCCTCTTGATTGAAATGCTATTCCATTGATTTGCGGAGTTATTACTCCATCATCATTCAATACCTCATTGTCACCAATTACAATCCCTCTCAAGCCATTTCCAATGATGTTGCCTGTACCCTTTACAATTACATCATCGCCACTCAGATTCCCATTTGACTGAACTGATTTTGTGACAATCGTTGATTCAACTGCATCGACTGATACCAATGGTGATGTTGGTTTACCTGGTTTTGTTTTGAATGGTGCAAGTTCAATATCTGAATCAACTGATATGAGCTCCACCTTAGTTGGTGCATAATTGTTCGCATTGTAGTCACTTACTTGGTTGATATTCCACCATGAATTGTCGATACGAATCTTATCATTCAACTTGAGTGTTTGAATATCTGCCTCATCCAAGTCAAAGTATGCGGTGAGCATTTTACCTACATTGATTTGGTTGACTGTTCTCCTCCAATATGTATTGTATAGGTTGTTTGCAGTCAATGAATCAGGTGAATAATAATAGTAATCACAAGTACCGAAGTTAATATCAAATGTTGGTGTGAGTGCATTGTCAAAATGACCAATCATTGGATATGTGGTATTGTTAAAAACTCCCGTTGTTCCATACTCAACCAATCCCCATGAGCCACAAGTCTGAACCCCTCCATCATATAAGATGCGGATGTTTGTCATGGGAGCTTCACCATCCAGGATTGGAACATATGCATTGATTGAGTTTAATGTTACCGGTGTTGGTGAGAAGATTAGTTCTTTTGTATCGGTATCCTTCACATATTCACTATCGAAGGTGTACTCGATTTGCCCATATATCTCATCAGTCAATTGAGTGTATACCACATTTGCCGAATCGGTATCCGCTTTGTATGTGAGCTTTAATTTCTTGTTTGTAACATCTGGAAGGAAGAGAAGATTTTGTTCTTTGTCCTTATTTAGTTTGTAGGTCCAATTCTTTTCCGCACCTGAATCATAGTATTCATCACGATGTCGAAGAGTTAATTTGTTAGGTTGATCAGTGTTGACCTCAGCATAAAGATTGTACATCTGAAATATTGACTTGATGTAATCCGATTGCTTAATCTTCAATGGGATGTATTCATTGATGGCTAATGTACCACCAATCACTTCGACATTTTGAGTTGGAAGGATTCTTATTCTAATTGAATTAATTGTCAAAACTACATTGACCGGTTGCAATATACCTGCTCCGAAAAATGCGGAGAAGTTTTGACCTATTCCAATCTGAAGCTGAACTAAATCACCGGTATTAAGTTGTGAGCCATTCGCTACATTTTGAGCAACAAACATCCCTCCGGTCTTTACTCCTGAATCCAATATGATTGAACCAGGAACAAGTGTTGTGTTGATTGGTACATATGATGCCGGTGCAATGTTACTCAATTGAGATACATATGATCCAATCGAAGCTCTCACTTGAGGTCTTGGGAAAAATGCATTGTTTGAATTGATAACATTAATCGCTGAAGTATTATTCAAGGATAGTGTGTAATCCACCTCATACATCATTGTGTATCCTTGAGCTGAATTCAGTGAGGTATCAAATGGCACTGTGAATACTCCGGTTGTTGGATTGAATGATGATTGAAGGTCAACAATCTCAGTCCATCCGGTAGCATTACTAAATCCACCATATGAGTTGACTGCGGTAGTTACATTGAATGGCGTGTTGATTTCTGCCTCAACCAAGTAATCCTCAGTATCAAATGTATTGGCATCGCCATTGTATGGGATAAGTAATTTGTCGAAATGGGAATCATTTAAACCAATCCAATCATATGTGAATCCTGCATTCGAGAAGATGCGGTCAAAGTATTGCTTTGCATATATCGCTGGTTTAAATTGTCGCACCTGGTATTGGTTGCCTCCTGTAGATGAATATGGAAATACATATTTGAATCCATCACTCACTGTATTGTTAAAGCTCGATATGATATCCGCAGCTGAGAATGTATGATTGAAATCACTGAAGTCCAAATCAGTCAATTCCTTGTTTGTGATCGCAGTGTAAAACTCACACTGAGTATCTTTCACCAGGACATCATATTCAACTATCTGCTCATATGCATCGGTCATCTGCGACTTGCGTACATTGACCAACTGAAGCAATGCATCTTCCATGATTGGCACATCGTTTTGAAGTACGGTACATTTCGTGATCGTGTTGATGTTGAACGTACCCTCTTGGATATTTACATCATAGTGATGCCCAAGCAGGATGTGATTGTTCTTGCTTCCAACCAATGTGATTGTCTTTGAGAATGTTCCTGTACGTTTGGTTAAATCCCTAATATCTCCAATCGAGAAATTGAGAGGGAATGCAGTACCTTCCTTAACGTCAAGATAACCATTTGAGAGTTGAATTCTAACCATTGATATTGTCTTGATTTGATAATTTGATGGTGATGCTTTGCTTGATTAGATTCTTATTTCGTTGTTGGTATACCTCGTATGCATTATTCTGCACGATGCATGGTTGATATGCGGTTGACTCAGCTACATGAACCGGGCACCCATCCTCTCCAATGATTGGAATACCTCCCTCAGTGGTGTTGTACTGCACAATCTTCACGAATGTCTGAGGTGATGTCAAGAGCTCCTCAAAGTATTGCCCTGCACTCTCTTCCATCCAATTAGTGTTGAGGTCAAATGACTTGGTCACGTTGATGTTGGACTGCATGAATCCCATGTCCTCAGTTTTATAGTTCCATTGAGGCGAACTTAATGCCTGAATATATCCTGCAACATCTCGGTTGAATATCTCGCGAGTCACTTCACCTCTCTCATATGATTTGAGTTGGAATGCGAATGATGAGTATGAACCTAAGCGGTCAAGGAATAGCATGTGATACTCTGAGATGGTTGTTCTTCTATCCAGGTTGATTCGGTACTTCAATGACTCAATTCCTAATGCAGTGCGATAATACACTTCGTACCATTCAACAGTATTTGTGATGAGGTCACCTGCTCCAATCAAGATACCGAAGTTATTGGGACCAACAGGAATCTGAGATATCTCATCGGTGTTGGTTATTGCTTTGTAGAATGAATCCCCATTGCTATTCACGAACACAATTCGGTCATGCCCTTGATTACTGCGGAGGTTGAGATACAAATCTTGACCTAATGTGCAACTGAATTGCTGAGGTTGATTCGTTAACCATTCACTATCTGCTAATGAGAGAGTGTAATCAGCTACATCATACACACTCCAATCCAACCATCTGAATGCTCCGTTGAATACAACATAACCTTTGTACTCACTAACGTCTAACGTTATCAATTTACGGTTATCAGCATAGCGAGCAGTTCCGTTGATGGTGATGTCAGTGATCGTGGTGAATGCTACGTTGACTGTGAAGTTGGAACCGGTTGCACTAAGTACCGTATGCAGTCCTTCGAGCTGAGGATTCGCCACTCCACCATCTGCTTGTTCGATGACTACCTGGTCACCTGCCACAAATGTATTGGTCACATTGATTCTCGCATTCCCTCCGTTATCGGTGATGCTGGAAGTCCATGAGTATTCAGCCAATTGCTCCTCACCCACACTTAGATCGTAAAGGTATCTTGAATTGGGTGCGTTGTACCAGGATGTACTCAGTGTATTGAGGTCCCAAGATACTTGACTCTGAAGGAGCTTTGATAAATCAATCTCACCATATCCATCACCGTATGTTGGAAGCACTTTGTATTGTGCAATCTTGTTCAAAGTTCCTGCCTCGTATACATCAAATATATACTTGAATCCGGTGTTGTTCTTATTGGTTGAATTAATAATGAACTTGATTGGATTGTATGCCGGTGTGAACGTTTGTGGTGATGCTATGGTTGTTTGACTCATTCTGATTCAGTTGATTCGCTTGGTTTACTCGCTTCGTTTAAGATGTTTAAAATAGGAACTCCGAACTTCATCGGTAACTCCGCAAGGATTTGCTCTAATTGCTTTACTTGTTCTTCGTTTAATGTTAACATACTTCGTGTTTTAGATTAATACCACTCCGATAGCATCAGCCACATATTGATTGACCACGTTGTTATCAGTTCCCCAAGTTACGAATTGTTCCTCAGTTAACGTATAGTTCCCTTGACTTAATTGTTTTCCGTCTTCGGTTAGCAATTGCCAATACGTTGTGCAAGTTACCGCAGTCGTTTCAAAGTTCAATACAAGTACGCTTAATCGTGTCGCCGTACCTTCGTTAAGTGGATAGACGATAGGTTGAATCGCTACTCCGTTTGTTGTTAAAGTGTTGTCCATATTGTTCCGTTATATAAAGCCATTAAGTTTAAAGTTGTATCGTATACCATTAGTCCCGCAGTTGGTGAAGCGATGGCGTTCTTTTGTGTTGTAGTCATTACGGGCGGTAAAAATCCTTTGGTAGTAGATACCATTCTAACTAAAGACGAAGCGTTTGATGTTGCGGTATCTGAACCGAATACAACCTCTCTAGCATTTCCATTAATACACAAAGGTTGTGTACCCGCTCCTCCACCTATGTAGATTCTTGATATTGACGAAGCTCCGTTTCCTCCATCTAAAAGAATTCCGTTGTCTGCTCCATTACTTAAAGATATTCCTCGTCTGCTGATATTGATTGCGTTTGTTCCCGCACCACCATTAGATAAGGATGAATCGTTTGGAGCACTTCCCCACGTTAAACCACCTCCCGCAGTAATTAAACCCGTAACCCTCGCAGTACCGTTAACGTCAAGTTTGTATCCTGCGTCTGCTGAACCTAACGCACCTAAAACAGTATTGCCATTTGAGAACAAAAGCATATTGTTTGTAGTTGCACCAATAGATAAAGTACCCGCAGTTTGTGAACTTCCTGTACCCGCACTATTAAACGCCCAACTATTTGCACCCGTAGCGGTGTGTACTATTGCATAGCTTGTATTTATCGCAGATGAATTTAATCCTATACCTCCACCATTTACAGTGTTGTTTACTTCGAATATTCGTGTTGCAGTTGTTGCACTTCCTACAATAGTTTTACCATCTGATAAAATACTAAATCTCAAAGTTGGACTTGCACTACCATTATAAAAACCAATCCCTCCCGCTACTCCGTGATATACGTTTAAGGAATTAGCACCCAAAGCATATGGATAAGTTGAGTTACCAACAATTATTTGTGAATTATAAGTGGATGTCACAAACGATAATGAAGGAGTAGTTGCACCGCCCGTAGTATTTTTTAATTCAAGTGTGTAATTTGGCGTAGCAGTTCCCACCCCTAAACGTACATTGGTATTATCCCAAAACAAGTTAGCTGATTCTTGCACAACGTTACCCGTACCTTCAAACAATACACGCCCAACAGTACCCGAAGTGATTGGAGTAGTACCGATTGTGATTCCCGTTGAGATGGTGAATGTTCTATCTGCTGAAAGGTCTTGAGTAGTTCCGTTTATTGTTAGGGTGCGAGTCGTAGGTACGCCACCTAATCCACTCAATGAATATGTTGGTACGTTGAGAACTCCCGCAGTCAATGTCGATGATCCCGAAGAACCCGTTGTTGTCAATGAAGTAAAGGTTGCAGCTGCCGGTGTTGGTACGTTCAATACGTTAGCCACAAATGTAGCTGCACCCGTTCCCGTAGTTGTCAGTGATATTGGAGCTTGTTTACCATTGAACGTATTCCAATCAGTCGATGACAATGCACCCGTTGTGGTAGTGTTCGCAGTTGCAATGCTTAACGTTCTATTTGCGGAAAGGTCACCACCTCCACTCAATGGGGATGTCGTTGAGATTGTGCGAGTCGTTGGGACTAATCCCGTTGTGGCACCCGCGACTATCTCAGCTCCGGTGATTGACTTGGTTACATAGCTTCCACTCACCAATTCAGATATCTCCAATAAATCGGTTGATGCAAGGTTGGCTCCTTTCGGATCCATCTGCGATATTTTCTTTGTTCTAAATGCCATATATATATTAATAAAAATACCTCTTTTGTTTAGAAGGCGAAGTAACTGTCATCGGTATAGTATTCCTTTCGGATGTAGGTACCGGCATATCTCACCGCATCCATAGCATCATCCCATAGCTTCACCGGCTCATCAGTAATTTGGTCACCAATCTTTTTCCACTTATAATTCTCGTATTCCTTTTTTATCCTGGACTCATCCTCGCAAAACACTCCGAAGGTTTTGATGTTATCGATTCCCTTCTTGACCACCTTGTTCGCATTCTGCACATCGTATCCTGCATTGTTCATCTCAGCAATTATCTCAGGTCGTGCGTAATCCGCTACAATGGTGATGTGCTTCTCGACTCCCAATGATTCACATCTCTCAATGAGGTTGGTGGTGGTGAGGTAACTCTCATAGATGACCGGCTCGATGTAGATGTCATCCTCACACCAATACACTCGCATGAGAGCAGTGGGGTGATTGTAACCGAAGTCAAGTCCATACACATAGTTGACGAACCTGGCAGGTCGATGCTTCACGAATGTCCAATTGGAATAGATGTTGCTCTTGCTGATTGCCTTCTCACCGAGTGCGTATATTTGATACAGGGACTCATCCGTTCTCTTGAGGTCCTCGATTTGTCTACGGATGGAATCGGGAAGGAATGGATTGTCTCGGTACGTTGACTTGATGAGGATGCTCTCCTCCTTCGGTAGCTCATACAACCAGGATGCTGATTCACTTGGATTGTAATCGAAGATGAGCTTCCATTCCGTTCTCATGTTGAGCTGAGTGAAGTCGTCATAGAATAGTTCATTGGCTTCGTTGCACCATGCGAGGTCACGTTTCCTTCCTCGTATCTTTTGCTCATCATCCACTGAGAAGAACTCAACGATGCTTCCATTCGGGAATGTGTAGATGTGCTCCGACTTGTTATGGGAGTTGACATCGTATAGATCCATCTCCTTCATTATCTCAAGGAAATCCCTCATGACTGTTGCTCTGAGAGCCGGAAACGTTTTTCTTATAATAGAGGTAACCTTCCCCTTATTTTGGAGAGAGTAGACAATTATCATTTGACAAAGGGAATATGTCTTAGATGACCTACTTCCTCCCTCATTTATTATAAACCGTACATCCTTATCTTGGAGGGCTTCATAGTTCTTCTCAAAGATTACGGTGCTATTTATTTCCATTCGCTATCTCATAAGCATGAGCCAACATTCCAAATTGACGTTGATCACTCATGACTGCCATCCGATTGATTCTGATATTCACTCCCTTCTTGAAATGGATGTATCTCTCCACAACCTGGCACATCATGTCGATTATGTCACTTGTCATCCGGCTTGATGATGTTCACCTTGATTTCGTTGATGTCCTTCCCATTGGTCGTGATGTCCGACTTCTCGGTTAAGCCATTTAATCGCTGAGTGATTGACGGATTGTAAAGTCCTGCCAACCCGTTCTCAATTTGATTTTGGCGAATCACTCGCTTAATGCGTGTACAGATACTCACATACGTTGAATATCTCAAATCCCTATTCTCAAAATATTGATGAACACAACCAATCTTCTCCTCAGCAAAGTTAAGAAATCCTTCCAAAGTATATGGTCTTGGAATCAATTCATAATCATGCCTTCCATCCTTACCAACAAACACTTGTTTCTTGATTGGATTGTTCTCAATATATTGCTGCCATTCATTGAATAGAGCTTCGAATTCCTCTTCAGTTAGCATCTTGTGTTTTGGCATATCTATTTATTTATCCATAATTCTCCTCGGACACCAATTTGCTTGATGACATCCGGATTGTTATCATAGTGTTTGTCAATCTTCAATTTCTGAATTATCTCAATTTTGCTCTTATTGCTTCCGGTAGCATAAACTCTCGATGCTGGTATTCCTAAATCGGCAGCAGTTTTGAGCATTCCTGCTTTGTCATGCCTTGCTGAGATGATATATACCTCAGCTCCTTTACGAATCCAATTCCTTGCAATCTCCTTGGCTTGAGTCAATGTTTCATCATAATCAAATGAGATGCGTTTTGGCTCCGCAAATGCTCGATTGTATTTCTCCAATGCAGTCATCTTAGATTCCTCCCATTTCGATTCACATACAGCATATCGCTGAGATTCATCCGGAAAACTATTCTGACTCTCCGAGTCCGACATGCACCTTTGGAGATACTCGTCTTTTTGTTCGTTTTGTCTTGGATTTGGCATCACTCCTCTCCTTTACCTGGTGTTGGTTTTGTTTTACGTTTTCTCTTTGGAATCGGTTTTGCACTCACTTTTTGCTCGATGCCCTCATATTTGATTGGCTCCGGTGCGGTCGTTGTTTCTGATTCCTTTTCAAATAAATATCCCATGCCAATAGACACATAATATTTGTACTTTGATACATCTATATTATCAACAACGATGATTATGTTTCGAACCGTTGTGTGCTTGACAATAGTTTTGCCCTTATATTCTGCTTTTATTCTCATCTTTTATCCTGTTTAGATCGTGTTTAATATCCCTAATATAGTAATGAGCTGAGGTTACCGGAATGTCAAAGTATTTAGCCATTGACCTGGCGGTTGTGTATCCCTTCTCATAGTATGCCTCAAAGATTATCACCTTGATTCGGTCCTTCATCTCTCGTTTGTATATCTCGATGCATGACTTTTGATTGTGGTATTTCTTCTCCTCTCGTATCTTGTAATTCAAATCTTCCTCATCATCGCAGTCATTCGGTATATCAATCTCATTGGCATTGACTCTCTCCTCCAGGTGACTGATTGACGTTGACCAAATGATTTGCTTCTTGATCGTGTTCAATAAATAGCTCTTGACCTTGTTCTCATCCTTTGTATCATCACTTATCTCAGCCACATAAAGATAACTATTGTTAATGACTACATCGGCAATCATATTGGCTTTGAATTTGGTGAGAAAATACTCAGTGTACGTCCTCACCTCATCATAGTGCCTCGATATGTAGCGGTCAAGTATTTGCTTCATACCAATTCATGAATTGTTTATAATAAATCTTCCTCACTGTCCTGGCACAAAAGCAATCGGTTGTGATTCCTCCCGTATGCTCATCGTATATTTTGTACAATGCTTTAAGCGTAATCTTGGCGTACTTCGATGCATCACTTGACGTGATTATCTCATTGATATACTTTACTTGAGCTTCGCTAAACATTCCTCAATAATAAACGCAATGAATGATACAATGGTTGCTTGGATAAAGTCACCGGTGATAATCCATGTCGACCAAAAACTCATGCACTTGAAACATCCAAGTCCTGCATGAATGTAATTGACCAAATGATTCGGTCGGATTCGCACTGCGATGTTATCCCATAGCATCTGAAGTGGCTCGAAGGACACCAGGAACCAACTGAGTGCGAGTGAAGCTAAGTAAGTCATATATCTTGCTTTAATTTTTCAATATACAAGGTTGCATCCATCAATTCCTCCTGGAGATGATTCAACCAATCGAGTAAAGGTAATGAATTATTTTCCAATGTGGTACCATATTTCTTGATTCCCATCTCTGACCGTTCCTGATACTTGCTATATACCTTGATTAGAATTGGATCAACGTGAATTGGTTTCTCTTCGGGAACAACCTCCACTTCCGAAAGCATTTCACTTAATGCACTCAGCTCTTGCCGATATATGCTCCGTGTGTTTGGTTTAATTTCGTGAATAATTAACTCCATGAAATCGTATAAGTCCTGGAGTTCTTGGTTAGTTTTTTTCATTGGGTCTTTATATTCTATTCGTCCTGTTAGTGGTTTACATCCCATCTCAATTCATTTGACATTTAACATCATCGAATGCAGCTGCATCCACTTCATCGATATATACCTCATCATCTTCCATAGTCAACACG
>Ga0209597_1000381_pt1 | contig 29532 bp, 32 predicted proteins | sample M_140625_MF_Meta_FD_187316 | JGI IMG/M metagenome (GOLD analysis project Ga0209597, IMG submission 187316) | Freshwater microbial communities from Lake Montjoie, Canada to study carbon cycling - M_140625_MF_MetaG (SPAdes) (version 2) | ecosystem: Environmental > Aquatic > Freshwater > Lake... | reverse complement strand
TTTTCCATCAATTGGAGTGAATAATTATTGGAGTTCAACAAGTTTACCCAATCAAACTACAAATGCTTGGTATTTGAATACACAATTTGGAATAAGTACGTATAGCTCTAAAACGACTGCTAATTATGTGTTATGTGTAAGAGGAATTCCGGGAACTTTATCTAATTCTAATTTTGAAAATGAGCTCAATGATATACATGTCTTTCCGAACCCATTTACTTCAGAATTAATTTTAAAAAATAATTCCAAAACCGACTATTTTGAATTAGTTAATGCTCATGGCAAAAATATATATGCCGGAAAAGACATTGATAAACAAGATTTTTCTTCTCTTCCAAATGGAATCTATTTTTTAAAAATAAATAGTGATCAAGGAATGACACTTAAATTAATCAAAGAATAATATTTCCTCCTAAAAACAAAAACCCTAGAACATTGATACATTCTAGGGTTTTCTGAGTCTACAGCCATATAGACTTTGCTTTTAACGTAAGCGTTTTGCGGTCTGGACGGGACTCTAAATAACTATTATTAGTTTTTCTCAATTTTTTCTATTTTTTATTTATTTTCCTTTATTTATATAGGTTTTAACCCCATATTAAAGCCAATTTTGAGAAGAGAAAATAAGATCAATTAAGATGAATTAACTTTTTTTTGTCAACGGTTTGTCTCACCTAATAGTTTTGTATATTTGTATAAAACAAGATATATGGCAATAGTAAATTTTTATCTCAGAGATACAAAAGCGATTAAAAAAACATCAATACTATTGTCTTTTTCATATTCTGGAAACAGAATTAGAATCTCCACAGGAAAACAAATTTTTCCAGCTTATTGGAACAAACGAGCTGAGCGAGTTCGCGAAGTAATAGATGAGCCAAATGCAACTCAAATCAATAGCGATCTAAAGGGCTTAGAAAGCTTGGTTATTGAAGTTTATCAGAATTATATTCGTGAGGGAGTAATTCCCTTACCTAATGAGTTATTACAAACTATAGAAAATCAAAGAGGTCATCCTACAATTCAGAAAAAGGACAAGGGGTTTTGGGATTATTTTGATGAGTTTGTAGCTTACAAACAACAACATAGTAACGATGTGAGAGATTATAATAAAAGTTTAAGAAAACATCTTTTAAAAGGGGAATTAAAGTTTAAAAAACCAATAACTTTTATTTCATTAAAAATAAAACACAATGGTTTTATAGAAAAACTTGATGCTTATTTAACCTATGAAGCTGAAAACTCAAAAGGCGAGAAAGGATTAGCAACAAATACAATTGGAAAGCAATTTAAAAATCTAAAAGTGTTCTTAAATTGGTGCTTTCAAAATGAATACATTCAGCGATTCGATTTATCCCATATGATAACTAAAACAGAAGAAGTTGATTCTATATTCTTAAACCAAGAAGAAGTTGATTCTATTTTCAATCTCAAAGATTTATCAGAAGAAGAAGATATTATTCGTGATCTTTTTATTATTGGCATTGAAAGTGGCTTAAGATACAGTGATTTCATTCGCTTAAAACCTCATTACTTCGATGAGGACATCTTGTCTATTAACCCAATAAAAACTGAAAGTCATAAAAAAAATAGACTTAAAATACCCATAAGTAATAAAATTAAAGAAATACTATTAAAACGTAATGGTTTGCCTCCAGTTTACGAGGGTAAACTTGTAAATTTCAATAAAACTATGAGGAATTTAGCTGAGAAGGCAGAGATTATTAGCCAAATTGTAACGTATAAAAAAATTGGGGGCAAAACAAAAGAAAGTGTATTTAAAAAATACCAACTCGTAAGTTCTCATACTTGCAGAAGAACTTTTTGTACTCTGAAATTTTTAAGTGGTATGCCTCCAATAGGCATAATGCAATTTTCAGGACACAAAACCGAAAGAAATTTTCTTCGATACTTAAAAGTAGACAATCAAGTTGCTGTAGAAAAATACAGGCATTTTTTTGAATGAAATTAAAAAAATTAAAAAAATTAAAAAAATATAGAAAAAAAATGTCACGTTTTTCAGTTTTTTTTGTAGTATTTTATCTATAAAAAAATATTTTTTTTCAATTTTTAAAAATAATAAATTACATATAATCAATTGATTTATAAATATATATATTTATAATTTTGCATTATATATGCTAATTTAAATCTTTAAAAAAAGTTTTTTTAAAGATTTTGGTTAGTTTTAGATTAGCACCTGAAAAGCACCCATTTTTTCTTCTTATTTACTATATATAATTTTATGAGATAACTAATATTTTACAAAATTTTAACGCAATGAAAAAACAAAATGAAATTAAAAAAAGCATTATTCATCTCAAGGTACACGAACTAAAAAAGTTGTTTGAAGATGCTCTAAAGGAATGTGGAAGTCAAATTAATTCTAGCATTGAAAATATATTAAAACCTGATGATAGTATTATAGAGTTGAATCAAGATGATTTGAGAAATTTGATTTTGAATGCATACTCTTCCAATATGCAATTAAGCAATAAGGAAATTAAGGAAACAAGCAAAGATGAAAATCAATTAATTAGCCGAATAGAAATGGCAAGGGAACTAAAAATAAGTCTGCCTACGCTGAGAAAATGGACAGTTAATAAAATTATTCCTCAGCCTACCAAGTTAGGTGGTTCAGTTTTATACAACAAGCTGAAAGTTTTAACTTTTATTTATAATCTCAATTTATAAAAACATGATATTTTACTTTACTCACCAGTATCAGTCGAACTTAAAAAAATATAAATCTTAATAATAAAACATATGATAGAGAATTATGAACAAGATGAAAACACACGCAGATTAAGATATCTTATTCGTCGATACAAAAGACGACCTCTATTTACTCTTTCAGTGGAAGAAATTATAGAGTTAAGCAGAATAATTGCTATAGATAACAGCTATCTTTTAACCTATTCAGATTCGGAGGACAAAATGCAAAATGACATCATCTATTTAGAAGATGTTATGGAATTAACAAGCTATAAAGATAGTACGGTATATTCAAAAGTTTGTCGTAAACAAATACCAGTTATTTCAGGTGGTAGACCTTTAACTTTTTCAAGAGAAGAAATCATCCAATGGATAAAGGACGGTAGGCCAACAATTGCTGAAATGAAGTATATAAAAAGAATGGGGAAATTATGATGGATTATGAGCAAAGACCTTATAGTAGAAACAATTTAGAGGAACGGTTCTGCTTGTATTGCTCCGAAATCTTTGATGCAGATCACGGTCTTAGAGAATATTGCCCTGAGAAGTATGGTAAAAAAGATGATTGTTAGGCTAAACAAAAAAAATGGTGGGTGAGAAACGCCTAGCTGAGCGAATTATTGAGTTATCCCACACTGGAATGAAAGTTTATCCAGAAACCCAGTTAAATAAGAATTATCAAGCCTTATCTATAATATTGGGGTCTGATTTGGAGAAAACGGTGGAATGTACGCTTTTGGATTACTTTGGAGATGAAATATGTCATTTTAATTCAAGGACAGCTATAAATGAGGGAAATAATTTTTTAATTCATGTTGGTGATTTTACACTTGATAGGATAGGGCAAAAAGGAACAGTATTAACATTTAAAATAACAAGATTATGAGAATTGATGAAGTAGATAAAATTTTCGGCAAATTAGCACAAACGCCACAGAATTTGCCAAATGGAAATAAGATTAATAATAATTTATTAATAAGGGTAGCATTAATTGCAGTTCTAGGAGGTGCAATCTTATTTATCTATAAAGATTGGAAGCGTAAAAAGGATTTAGAAAAGTAATATTTTTTAGTATTATTTTGAATAAAAAAAAACAGTCATAACGGTTGTAATTGTTATGACTGTTTTTGCCTTTTATCATTAATTGTATAATAGTTTATGCGTAAAAAAAATATTAATTTGTATCTTGTTTTATATTGATTCTTATTATATAGATTTTGAAATTTCTCGAGATTTCTCGAGATTTCTCAAGAAATATTATAATTGAGATTAATAAAAAAAATTACTGTTAAACTAAACAATATAAATCCATCTTTTCAAGAAAGTTAATATCTCAAAAAAAAATCAGCCCGTTTTGGGCTGATTTTTTTTAAAACCTATTAAACTTTTTAAATTATTTTTTTGACTTACACTTATTACCTACATTAATGATTTTATCTGTTTTTAAATGTGCTCTGGAATTTAAATCATAATACCCACCAAAAAAAACTCCATTAAATATATTTAAGTAAAAAGCTGGATTAAACTTTATCGGTAGCACTAATTGTTCATCTGGACAACCTTCTACCTTTACAGTGAAAAGATTTGTTAAGTTAGCTCGTAAAATTTTAATTTCTTCATTTGTTTTACCAATTTCAGTTAAGTTTTGATAAACTTTTCCATCATAATCTGACTTAAAAGTTACTTTTTGTTTTCTCCCCGTCAGTATCAAGGCACAGCCACTATTCAATAAAATAGCTGAAATTAAAAAAAGCGATATAGTTATATTTTTCATTTTTTTAGTTTTTAATTTAATTGTAAAGTCGAACAAGTGTTAGCATTAAAATTTACAGTACCTGAAAAATACTCGAATCCAGTTTGGTCTTTAACACTATAAGTAGCTGACATAATTTTACTACTGCCTAAATCTTTAGTTACAGTAATTGAACCATTTTGACCACAATTTGGTGCAGATGGGTAATAAACACTTGTAGCAGAAGAGCCAACAAGTACGCCATCAACATAATATGTTAATGCTGTTGCTCCATCCCCTATCAGAATAGCTGATACAGTTGCGTCATACCAAAAAACAATTCTTCCTTCGTACCTGCAGCTATTATCATCTTCTTCTGCAGCTGAATTATAGTTTACACTTTGAGGATCCATACACCCTTTTACTTTTTCTTTTTTACAGCTTGACGCTGTAATAATTACTAAAAGCGAAAACGCTATCAGTTTAATTGTTTTTGTTATCATTTTACTTTGGTTTTAAGTTAGATGCAAATATATAATAATAAAATCATAGGTATATTATATTATACCTTTTATTTTTTTAAATAACCCCAATATTGAGCAAAAATAACTTCAAATGAAGGATAACGAATACTTAATATTGATTGGAAAAAACATAAGCCGAATAAGGAAAGAACAATTAATAACTATTAAAGAACTTGGATTTCGTTGTGATATTGAAAAATCAAATCTTATTCCAATAGAAAAAGGACGAATAAATGTTACAATTAAGACGCTTGTCAAAATTTGTAACGCATTAGACATTGAATTAAAAGACTTGTTAAAATCTTAAATGTTGAAATAATATTAACAATCGTTTACTTTAATAGGGGGCAGAGCATTGAGATAGAAATATGATACAAAAACTAAAAAATCCCCCTTTACTTAATCTGAATAAGTAGTAATTCAAATTTACATATTTAGTTCTAATATTTGTTGTCTATGCAATTTAATCAGAGCCAATTGTAAGCACCATAGCCTTAAAATTTAACGAAGCGAAAAGAAATAGTTAAAAAGACCGAACTGCATATACATAGTGTTTATTGTACGTATTATCGAGCCAGAAAGTATAGGAGGAAAAGCAGAAGATATACGCGAAGTTGTCGTCGTGCTTTTCGTAATCGGTAGAACTCCAATAAGTCTCATAAGTCTCATTGTGAAACTTATGATTTTTTCTTAACCTTTTTTCGATAATCATAAGTTCCCCTATATTTGGTAATCTCCAACCTTTTCCTAATGCTTTACAAGCTGCACTTGCATCTTCTCGATTCATCTGTTTTGGAAATCTTTTCTCTGCAACCTCAATCCCATCTCCACAATAAATAGGTTTACCTATTATTTCTTTTGGGTCTGATTGACAAGACACAAACAAAATAACAATCAGTAAGGTATTTAAAATTAAAGTTCTATTTGCTTTCATATTGCTTAATCAATTCAAGTGTTTCCTTGACTTTATCCTCGTCTAAAGTTAATGCTTTGTAAAAGTTTTTGCCTTGAGTAATGAGCATTAAAGAGAAGAAGAATATAGTAATATAAAAATAAGTAGTTGAGCCTCTTAATTCCTTTTTACGAACCTTAGTAATTACTTTGGCAACCAAGATGCCCATACCCCAAAAAAATAAAGCTGAAAATAACCCCGAAACCAAACCCGCATAAAATTCTGGGGGCATCTCACCATAATTTAGCTTACCAGTTAAAAGGCCAGAAGGGTAGTTGAAATTGAATTGTGGAATAGCAATAATTAATGGCCAGAGAATGAAGCCTATAATTAATATAATGTTTTTTGATAATCCCATTTCTATGAAGTTTTTTAATGTTTTACAACTTATTCACCATTTTCCAATGAACCTTTTTCAATTCTACCGTCAGCATAAGTATAAGTGCCTTGTCCTTGTTCCTTCCCATCTTTCCATTCTCCTAAGTATTTTGTACCATCAGCTAAAGTAATAGTGCCTTGTCCTTGTTCCTTCCCATCTTTCCATTCTCCTACGAATTTATATCCACCATCAGCTGAAGAAAAAGTGACTTGTCCGTGCCTCTTCCCATCTTTCCATTCTCCTATGAATTTATCTCCATTAGCTGAAAAAAAAGTGCCTTGTCCGTGCATTTTATTATCTTTTAATTCTCCTACGTATATATCTCCATTAGAGAAAGTAAAAGTGCCATGTCCGTGCATATTCCCATCATTCCATTCTCCTACGTATTTCTCACCATGAAAATTTGAATTATATCCATGAGCATAAGTAAAAGTGCCTTGCCCTGTATATCCATCTTCCAACATTTCATAAGTTAACTCTTTATCTAAACTACCTCCACAAGAGAACAATAAAGGCAAAATAAGTAAAAGCAGTAGATTTTTCATAGTTTAATTATTACATTAAAGAATAAAGGTATAAAATATTTATTTCGGCAGTATGAATCTGATTATTTGTCAGAATTTATTTTATTAAACTATCCTAAAAATCAGACATTAAATTAACGAATGATAATTGATACTATGGTAAGTATTTAGACTGTATTTAGTTTATTTATTCTCCAACGTATTTACTATTTTCCCATAAACCTTTTATAATTTTGCCATCTTTATATGTCATAGTTCCTTGTCCGTGATACTTACCATACTTAAATTCTCCTAAGTATTTATTTCCACTAACCCAAGTATAAGTCCCATGACCCTGCTTCTTATCATACATCCATTGTCCAACGTATTTAGCTCCATCAGAAAAAGTGCAAGTTCCTTGTCCGTGCTTCATATTATTTATCCATTTACCTACGTATTTAGCTCCGTCAGCATAAGTAAAAGTTCCTTGACCATGCATCTTATTATCTTTCAATTCTCCTTCGTATTTACCCCCATCAGCCCAATAAAAAGTTCCGTTTCCATTCCGTTTATTATACTTAAATTCTCCAAAGTATTTATTTCCATCAGCAAAAGTAGCAGTGCCTTGTCCGTGAAACTTACTATTCATAAATTCCCCTACGTATTTATCACCATTAGCATAAGATAATGTTCCTTGTCCATTTACACAGTTCCCAGAGACACATTTCTGCCCAAAGCTAATCATTGGAAAAAGTAGAAATGCAATTAGTAATTGTTTCATAGTTTAATAATTTCATTAAAGAATAAAGGTATAAAAAAAGTAATCTATTAAATTTTGATTATTTTTAAAATAAACGAGAAATAATAAAAAAAATTAGCGTATTATTTCCACAGAAGGACTATACTCAGTAGTATTATAAGCCTATCCAATATATAGGAGATTATCTTATAGTAATAAAACCCAACTTAATGCAGTAAGTGTCATAAGACAAAGAAATCCGACTAACAACTTATAATACCATTTGTTACTACTATAAAAGATATATAAGATAAAACCGATTATAAGAATCCAAGCTAATATCTGAAAAGTTGTGTGATTTTGTAACTCCCGAGCAACTGCTTGGTCGTAATCATCAAGTGGGACTAATAGCATTATATAATAAGTTTTAATTTAATAATAAAGGTATAAAAAAACAACGAATAAAATAATTGTTTAGGCATTATAAACGTAATTATTTGTCAGATTATCAAAGCAATATAAATTATTAGTATATTTGAGTAAATCTAAAACATACTATGAAAAATTTAATTTTAACAAGTCTATTATTATTTTCAGTTCTACAAACTTTTTCTCAAGATTGTAAGTATGACAAGAACGAAATCGATAAATTCAACGGTAAGTTAATTCTTGAAACAAAAAAAACAACTGTTTATGCGAACTCATTAGACCCTCAAATGAAAAGTATGTTTTTCAGATTCTCTCAAATTGACTCTCTCAACTTTTTAGAGGTTTCAAAATGGTATTCAAGCATTATTTCTGTTAATAAAAGTGATAAATTTCTATTGAAATTAGACAACGGACAATTGATAGAACTCGAATCTATGAAATATAGTATTGCAACACCTTATAGTGGTAAATGGCATATTGATATAGATTATTTTCTTTCAAAAGAGAATTTAAAATTTTTACAAAATAATTTAATAACAGAGGTGAGAATATATACAACAGATGGTTATATTGAAGAGTCTGTAAATTCTAAAAATTCAATTAAAATCAAATCCTCATCAAACTGCATCAAGTAAAATAGTTTACTTCGTGTTTATATAGTTAAATAAATAACCCTCCCCAAACAATTAAGTACTTCTAAAGCCCAGTAAAATCATCATCAATCTCCACTATAAATGACGGGGCAAATTAATTAACGATTATTTGGTTTTATTTTATAATTTCATAATTGAATCTATTTTTAAAGAATTATTATCCATTTTAATTTCAATATCTTTTAAAGTTTGTTCAATTTTTTTAAGACCAATTTCTTTTTCTGACTCAAGTTTTTCAATTTCGGTAGGTGATGCCCCTGCAGAGGTCATATTATAGATGTGTTCATTACATTTTTTTAAATAAGTTGAAGAATTATCCATTTCTGATTTTTGTTTATCAATTAAAACAGATTTTTGATCCATTAACAAAAGAATATTTTTTTCATTTTCTTTCTTATTATTCGAACACGACAATAATACAGCGAATAAAATTACAAGTTGGACAGTTTTTTTCATAAAGTAAAATTTTTAAATTAGTAACATGTAAATAAAAGGTTTAAATTCAATAGATAGACCTATTGATAAAATAATTGTATTGGTATTTTATTTAAATAATTCAATTAACTGTTGAAAATAATCACTTTGATTTTTAGGGATATTGACCATTACTGATTCACCTCTGCTGTTAATATATAAATACTTAATCCTCATTGTTTTTAATTTATCGAGTTGAGCTTGATTAAACCATCTAAAGTATGAATAACCCTCACAATTAAAATCATTCCAACTTGTTAAATTAATTTCTTCATCATTTTCAAAAATTATTAGAAACGAACTTCCTTCATCCACACAACTTAAACTACTTTTTACAATAATTGATTTTTCTATTGTTGGAGTAAACTCAATAAATTCCGAATTGTCTCCATAGACATCTAAAACTCTCGAGATATATTTATCATCAAAAGATAGATTTTTTAATTTTATTTTGTCAGCTAAATCAGAAACTTTTTTGTCTTTAATATAAAATGAATTGAGGGCTTCACCTTCTAACTCATTTCCGTATGAGTTTTTTGCGATATAACTGTATTTTGCAATAACAAGAATTACATTATCAATTTTTTTATTATTATCAAAATAATACAATGAATCTTCTTTGATTACTGTTAAGTCAATACTTTTAGGAAGAAAACTCAAAGGAAAATTTAACGAATTTTTAGTTAGAGAACTAGCTTCGATGATTACTTTATCAAATAATTCAGAAGTTTTAATATTTTCTTCGCATCCAATACATTTATAACTAATGGTATCTTTTTCTCCTTTACCATTTATTGTTGTTGTTTTTCCACTGTTAGTTACTTTTTCTATATTTGACTGAGTACTATTACAAGCATAAAAAAACAATAATGGACTAAGAAGAAGGATTAAAAACTTTTTGGACTTTTTCATTTTATTTGGTTTTATTTGATTTTATTACTTTTTAAGAATATTATTTTTTTTAACTAAAATATTTTGCTTTTATTAAAAATTAATCCCGAGTGATAATTGGAAATTATTAGGGTTTAAATGATACCCCAAGCCTATCAGGATATATTTATACTTAATATAACTACCGAAACAAAAGTTTATATTTGTTGATGATGATCCTGTGTTTGAACCATCAACCCAATAATAACCAAGCACATTATATCCTGAAGATACATCTTCTGCTTGAATAAAGGTCTTATTTGTACTTGTTTTCACAGTAAAGCCAGTACCAATATATGGTTCAATTTTAAAAGAATTTTTTTCAAAAATCTTAAAGCTTCCTCCTAAATTAAAAGTCAAGTAATCTATTCCATCATACTTTTCAGTTGCTCCTGTTGCAACATTTCCATAACTGCCAATTTGGTAAATCCCTGAATTTGATTCAGTGGTATAATTAGTGCCATCTGATTTTGAACCAAATGTTATATTTCCAAACATCCCTTTCTTTATTCCCATGTAAGAAAATCCAAATCCGTATGGTGTTAATGGAATATTCCCGCTATAATAAAAAGACATTTCTTGAGTATATGACCAAAAATTTATGGTCATAAATAATAAAGTAATTAATTGTATTTTCATTTTTTTCAAAGTAATAGCATGAAACAAGATCAAATAAAGTATTCTAAATTTTTTATTCTTTTTTTATAATTATCGAAGTTAATTTTACTTTTAAATCATGAAATTTATGGTGCAAAAATCTATTTATATTCGGGGTTAAAAATCTTTAAGTTTAGCTTTTCTTATTTGTTCAATCCTTTCCTTAATTTTTGTTTCTACATTTTCATTTTCTTTATAAATTTTAAGGTCGATTTTACTATACTCCAGATTAAAATAACTTATGTAATTAGGGTTTATACTTGTTGAGTAATATTTGCTTAAGTAACTTAAACATTTTATCTCTGGGTCATTTCCCCAAACAGAAGAATATGCTTGATCAGTCAATGTAACAGTTGTTCCATTCCCTAATGTATATTCTTTTGAATTTTCTTTTAGATCAACAATAGGCTCACCATATTTAGTAATTAAAGCTTTATCTAATTCAGAATTTTTATCACTTGATATACCTACTAATGTATCGAAATAAAATGTTAAATAAATATCCTCAATTTTAATTTCATCATTTAATTTAATTGTTGGGACATGAAATACTCGAGCATTACTACAATATGTCGCATATATCGGTTTATCTAAATTTGTTGTATCTGAAATCAACTCTATAACTTTTCCTTTGTAATTGTAAGTATCTCTTTGAGTTGAACATTTAGCGATCTTATCAATATCTATATCTAATAGAGTAAACAATGTAGAGGTTGTAGTTCCAAGTTTTAAAAACCCAATTCCTTTAATAGATGTTTGTGAAAAATAACTTGTAGTTATTAAACAGAATGCTAAACTTAAATTTTTCATATCCTTCTTTTTTATTTTTATCAAAAGTCTTTTTTTCGTTTGACAATTCAAGTCAAAATGAAATTTGATCGAAAATAGTTTGACAGTTCAGGTCAAAAGTTTGTTCTTTTGCTTATAAATACTATTATTTGTAGAAAATTTAAAGAATGTTGAATCAACATAAAATACTTCGTGTTCTACAATTTATTTCCTTCTTGGAACAAGAACCTTCCAAAACGGTAGTTCAGTTGGCATCTTTGCTGGACACAACCGATAGAACTGTTTATAGATACTTAGATCTTGTGAAAGAATGTGGTTTTGATTTGCAACGAGATAAAATAAACCGCTTTTTTATTGTCAATGATCGTTCGAATGGAGTACGATTCACGCCTGAGGAAGCGGATTATTTGAAACAATTGGTTTTGACCAACGGAAAAAAGAGCAAGTTGAAAGACGCTGTATTAAGTAAAATTTATCTTTCTTCTGATGCAGCCATTGTAGCTGGTCATTTAATAAATGTCAAGAATGGTAAAATTGTGGAAAGACTTTCACTGGCAATTGCCAATAAGGAGCAAGTTATTTTAAAAAAATACCAATCGATCAATTCTGAAACCATTTCCGATAGGGTTGTTGAACCTTTTGGCTTTACGGACAATTATTGTACGGTGATGGCATTCGAACCTGAATCACTCAAGAACAAAACGTACAACATCGATAGGATTGCCGCCATTGAATTTAACAATCAAAATTGCATCTTTGAAAGTGACTACGAACAACAAATTCCAGATGCCTTTGGTTTTGCTTTTTCAGGTGTAAAACATCCAGTTCATTTAGAACTTCCTCTTAAACAGTATTTACTCCTCAAAAACGATTTCCCAATGACAACTCCATACTTCAAATTCAATGCTAAAACAGAGCTGTATGAACTGAATATTGAAGTCAATGATTTGTCTCCAGTTGAGAGGTTTTTGAGGGGGGTGGAATAAGGATTTGTTCTAATAAAATTCTAACTTTAACAAAAAAAATAAATGTTTGAACAAACTTTTAAAAATATTGATGACATCCTCCATAAAGATGCTGGGTGTGGTAGCGAATTAGATTATGTAGAACAAACTTCTTGGGTTTTGTTTTTAAAATATTTAGATGATTTAGAAAAAGATAAAATTACAGCTGCGGAATTAACTGGTAAAGTATATAAACCACTTATTGAAACAGAATATCAATGGTCAGTTTGGGCAGCACCTAAAGGAGTTGATGGAAAGTTAGACCATCACAAAGCATTAACTGGTGATGACCTTGCAGATTTTGTAAATATTAAATTATTTCCTTACCTCAAAAAATTTAAAGTTGATGCAGAAAGTGCAGATACCATAGAATATAAAATAGGAGAGATTTTTAGCGAACTAAAAAACCGCATACAAAGTGGTTATAACTTGCGTGAGGTCATTAACCGAATTGATGAATTACGCTTCCGAACCCACGCTGAAAAGCACGAAATGAGCCATTTGTATGAATCTAAAATACAAAATATGGGTAATGCTGGGCGTAATGGTGGCGAATACTACACACCTCGCCCATTAATTACAACAATTGTAAAAGTGGTTGCACCAAAGATTGGAGATAAAATATATGATGGTGCTGTAGGCAGTGCTGGTTTCTTATGTGAAGCATTTGATTATTTGCAAAACAGCAAAAAACTAACAACAACTGATGTAGAAACTTTACAGAAGAAAACTTTTTACGGTAAAGAAAAAAAATCATTGGCTTATATTATAGGCACAATGAATATGATTTTTCACGGCATTGAAGCACCAAACATTGTGCATACCAATACCCTTGCAGAAAACATCTTGCACATTGAGGAAAAAGACCGATACAACATTGTTCTGGCTAACCCACCATTTGGAGGAAAAGAGCGTGTTGAAGTGCAACAAAACTTTCCGATTAAAACTGGTGAAACTGCATCACTTTTTATGCAACACTTCATTAAAATACTAAAGGCTGGAGGAAAGGCTGGTATTGTTATTAAAAATACATTTTTAAGCAATACAGACAATGCTTCAGTTAGCCTTAGAAAATTGCTTTTGGAGGATTGCAATTTACATACTGTTTTGGATCTGCCTGGAGGAACATTCACTGGTGCTGGTGTAAAAACGGTTGTCTTGTTCTTTGAAAAAGGAAAACCAACAAAAAATGTATGGTTTTACCAATTAAACTTAGATAGAAACTTAGGCAAGACCAACGCTCTTAACGAAAAAGATTTGGCAGATTTTGTGACTTTACAACAGACCTTTGCTGAAAGCGAAAATTCGTGGAATATTGATGCTTCCAAAATCGATCAAAACACATTTGATTTAAGTGCTAAAAACCCTAATAAAAAAGAAGAGGCAGCTTTACGCCAACCTCAAGAAATTTTGTCAGCAATGAAAGCTTTAGATGAAGAAAGTGCTGATATTTTAAACTCAATATTGGAATTGATATGAGTAAAGAGTTAATGGCATCAAAGAAATTGATTGAGAATAGAATATACAATGTTCGAGGCAATCAGGTGATGGTAGATTACCACCTTGCAGAATTATATGTAGTAGAAACAAAGCGTATAAACGAGCAAGTGAAACGCAACAAAAATAGGTTTCCAAATAGTTTTATGTACCAACTTACAGCAACCGAATGGAAACAGTTGCAGTCGCAGATTGCGACCACAGAAAATGAAATTGGTTTGCAGTCGCAAATTGCGACCGCAAAACGAAGAACACTTCCTTACGTATTTACCGAACAAGGTGTTGCTATGCTTTCGGCTGTGCTCAATAGCGATTTAGCTATCATGGTGAGTGTTCAAATAATGGATGCTTTTGTAAACATGCGTAAGCTAATCTTGGAAAACTCATTACTTAGCCATCGTTTAGGTAAAATTGAAATGAAGCAGTTTGAAACCGACCAAAAGTTTGAGCAAATTTTTAAGGCTTTGGAGGGAGACACCATTCCCACACAAGGTGTCTTTTTTGATGGACAGGTGTTTGATGCCTATGCACTAACCTCTAAAATAATAAAAACTGCTAAAAAAAGCATTGTTTTAATAGATAATTACTTAGACGAAACAACGCTTACCCATTTGGCTAAAAAGAAAAAAGGCGTTCAAGTGCTACTGCTTACCAAAACCATAAGCAAATCACTAAATTTGGATGTAAAAAAAGCCAACGAACAATACGGCAATTTTGAACTTAAAACATTTAATAAAAGCCACGACCGTTTTTTAATTATTGATCAAAAAGAAGTATATCATTTGGGTGCTTCCTTAAAAGACTTGGGTAAAAAATGGTTTGCCTTTTCGAAGTTGGAAACCAAATCAGTAGAAGGTATTTTAAACTCAATTTTGGAACTAATATGAAACAAGATTGGGAAATAAAAAGGCTTGATGAAGTTTGTGAGTTTGGAAACGGCTTATGGACAGGGAAGAAACCACCATTTCAAAATGTTGGTGTAATTCGTAATACTAATTTCACAAAAGATGGAAAGTTAGATGATAGTGATATTGTATATTTGGATGTTGAGCAATCTCAATTTGCTAAACGGAAACTTCAATACGGTGACATTATTCTTGAAAAATCGGGAGGCGGACCAAAACAACCAGTTGGCAGAGTAATAATATTTGATAAGAAAAAAGGAGACTTTTCATTTAGCAATTTTACTTCTGTAATTAGAATAGCAAATTCTAAAATTGTTGACTTTACATATTTGCATAGGTATTTATTCTTCTCTTATGTTTCAGGTGCGACTGAAACAATGCAAAGTCATTCAACAGGGATAAGAAATTTAAAGTTTGATGAATACAAAGCCATTGAAATCCCCATACCACCCCTTCCAGAGCAACAACGCATCGTTGCCATATTAGATGAAGCCTTTACCAAAATCGGAAAAGCAAAAGCCAATGCCGAACAAAATCTAAAAAATGCAAAGGAATTATTTGAAAGTTTATTGTTGAAAATATTTATTGAAGGAATCAATGTAAAAAATTGGAATTTAGAAAAATTAGAAAAATATAACAAAGTAGTTGTTGGTTATGTTGGTCCAATTAGCAAGGAATACACAAATGATGAGGATGGTGTTTTACTATTGAGCACCAAAAATATTGGCGTAAAAGGAGTTAGTCTTGAAAAATTAACTCGTATAAATCATCAATTTCACAATAAAAATAAAAAGTCACAAATATTACCTGGAGATATTCTTGTTGCAAGACACGGAAATAGTGGACAGTCCGCTGTAATTCCTAATGAAATAAAGATGGCACACGCACTAAATGTTATTGTAATTAAAAAAAGTGAAACTTTGTCCTCCGAATACATATGTTTTTTGTTAAATTCTGGTGTGCTTGATAAAATAGCTGCTTCAAAAGGTGGTTCAGTCCAAGAAATAATAAACACAAGTGTTATCAAGGATTTAATTATTCCTGTTCCTTCAGTTAAAGAACAACAAGCCATCGTTCAAAAATTAGATGATTTATCAACTGAAACAAAAAAGTTAGAATCCATTTATCAGCAAAAAATAAATGATTTAGAAGAACTCAAAAAATCAGTTTTGCAAAAGGCGTTTAGTGGTGAGTTAAAAACAGCAAAAGCATTAGTATGAACGAACAACAACTCATAGAATTGGTTAATGAATTGGTTAAACAGCCTAACGAAAGTGAGTGGGTTGAGTTTAAACTTAACTTTCATTCAGAGCAAGAGATTGGGGAACGCATTTCTGCCTTATCCAACGGTGCTGCTATTGTTAACCAAGATTTTGGTTATTTAGTTTTTGGCGTTGAAGATAAAACACACATCATCAAAGGCACTACATTTAAGCCTAAACAACACACAAAAGGGAAAGAAGAATTAGAGCATTGGTTAGCTCAACGTTTAGACCCAAGAATAGATTTTCGCATTTATGAATTTACATATGATGCAAACATAACTATTGCCATTTTTGTGATTCCTGCAACACAATCAAGACCGGTAAATTTCTTTCATCAGGCTTATATTAGAGTGGGAAGCATTACAAGAAATTTAACAGACTTTCCAGATAAAGAAGCTAAAATTTGGCGAAAGAAAGCTAAGCCTTTTGAGCAAGAAATTGCAAAAGACAATTTAAGAGCGAGTGACGTAATACAATTATTAAGTACCGAGACTTATTTTGATTTAATGAAATTACCTTATCCATCGAATCAGTCTGGTGTTATTGAAAAATTCATGGATGAAAATTTGATTGTAAAGTCACAAGGCTATGCAATAACCAATCTCGGGGCAATCTTATTTGGGAAAAGTTTGCCTGAATTTGAAACAGTGGAAAGAAAATCGGTTCGTGTTATTGTTTACAAAGGCAAGAATAAAGTAGATACAGTAAGAGAACAAATAGGTGCTAAAGGCTATGCCTTAGGTTTTTTAGGATTAGTTGAATGGATAAACAGTCAATTACCTGCCAACGAAGAAATAGGAAAGGTATTTCGAAAAGAATCAAGAATGTATCCTGAAATTGCCATACGAGAGTTAGTAGCAAACGCACTAATCCATCAAGATTTATCTGTAAAAGGATTTCCAATGATAGAAATATTCAGCGATAGAATTGAAATTTCTAATCCTGGTAATCCATTAATCACACCCGACAGATTTATTGATTCCTACATCTCAAGAAATGAGAAGTTGGCTGATTTAATGAGGAGAATGGGCTTTTGCGAAGAAAAAGGAAGCGGTCTTGACAAAGTTATTTTTTACAACGAATTATATCAATTACCACCAATTAATGTCATTACAGATGAAAACAGAACGCGTGTTACTATATACAGTTATAAATCATTGAATGACCTTGACAAGAAAGAGAAAATAAGAGCCTGTTACCAACATTCGTGCTTAAAATGGGTCTCAAATGAGAAAATGTCAAATCAAAGTTTGAGAGAACGTTTTACTATTGATGATAAAAATGCAGCTATAGCTTCTCGGATAATAAAAGACACTTTTGAAGCAGGAATGATAAAAGAGGATGACCCAGAAAATAAATCACGAAAACATAGGAGTTATGTTCCTTTTTGGGCTTAAATTTTTATTTGATGGTTATTTGATAAATTATGTTAACAAACATGCTAAAATATTGATAACGTTAGGTTTCTTATTTGATGGTTATTTGATAAAAGGATGATAAAAGTAAAATTATGAACGAAGCAGAAACAAGAGCAGAACTCATTGACCCCAAGTTAAAGGCTTGTGGTTGGGGAGTTGTAGAAGGTTCTAAAATCCTTCGTGAATACAACATTACTGCTGGACGTATTCAAACTGGCGGTCGCAGAAGTCAAGCGATTTTTGCTGATTATGTTTTGTCTTATAAAGGCATCAAATTGGCAGTCATTGAAGCCAAAAAAGCAGATTTAGTTTACGGCGAAGGCGTTGTTCAAGCAAAAGATTATGCAGCCAAATTACAATTAGAAACAACTTTCTCAACCAATGGCAAGGAAATATACTCCATTTGTATGCTTACAGGTCGTGAGGAATTAATTGAACGCTTTCCTACGCCAGAAGAATTATGGAATAAAACGTTTTCTGACCAAAATGAATGGCGTGAAAAATTTGCAGAAATACCAATCAATGACAAAGGAGGGACTTGGAAAATTCGCTTCTATCAAGAAATTGCTATTCAAAAAACACTTGAAGCCGTTGCTCAAAAAAAACAACGCATTTTATTGACCTTAGCCACTGGAACTGGTAAAACATCAATCGCCTTTCAAATCGCTTGGAAACTTTTTAAATCAAGATGGAATTTAAAACGAGATGGTTCAAGATTGCCACGCATATTATTTTTAGCAGATAGAAATATATTAGCAAATCAAGCATTTAATGATTTCTCCGCTTTTCCAGATGATGCACTTATAAGAATTAAACCATCTGAAATCAAAAAGAAAGGTGCTGTTCCAACTAACGGAAGTATATTTTTCACCATATTTCAAACCTTTATGAGTGGGAAAGATAAGGATGGTAATCCAACTCCTTATTTTGGAGATTATCCAACAGATTACTTTGATTTCATTATTATTGATGAATGTCACAGAGGTGGTGCTAATGACGAGGGAAATTGGAGAGGAATATTAGAATATTTTGAACCAGCAGTTCAATTAGGATTGACGGCAACGCCAAAAAGAAAAGAAAATGTTGATACTTATAAATATTTTGGAGATCCAATTTATATCTATTCGTTAAAGGACGGAATCAACGATGGATTTTTAACGCCTTTTAAAGTAAAGCGTATTCAAACCACAATGGACGAATATATCTATACCAGCGATGATTACCTCATTGAGGGAGAAATCGAAGAGGGAAAAGAGTACAAAGAGAAAGATTTCAACCGTTCTATAGAAATTCGTGAACGAGAAGCAAAGCGTGTCAAAATCTTTATGGATGATTGTGACCAAAATGAAAAAGCAATTGTTTTCTGTGCAACACAAGAACACGCTTCGTTGGTTAGAGATTTAATCAATCAATATAAGAAATCAAAAGATCCAAATTATTGTGTTCGAGTAACTGCTAACGATGGTGCTTTAGGCGAACAATTCTTACGAGAGTTTCAAGACAACGAAAAAACAATTCCAACCATTCTTACCACTTCACAAAAATTATCTACTGGAGTGGATGCAAGAAATGTTAGAAACATCGTTTTAATGCGACCAGTGAATCAAATAATCGAATTTAAGCAAATTGTTGGGCGTGGCACTCGAATGTTTGAGGGCAAGGATTTCTTTACTATTTATGATTTCGTAGATGCTTACAAGCGATTTTCAGATCCCGAATGGGACGGAGAACCAGTTGAGCCAGAACCAACTACTAAGCCGTATGTAACTAATGATGATGACGGTGAAGAAAATATTTCTGAACCAACAGAACCAATTGAAAAAGAAAAGAAAACGAAAATCAAGGTAAAATTGAATGATGGTAAGGAGAGAGAAATTAATTTTATGATTTCTACTTCTTTCTGGAGTGCAGACGGTCATCCAGTTTCGGCAACAGAATTTATGGAAAGTCTTTTTGGTAAACTTCCAGAATTATTCAAGGATGAACAAGAATTACGTACTTTGTGGAGTAGTCCATTAACTCGTAAAGTGCTTTTAGCCAAGTTAGATGAGTCAGGTTTTAGCAAAGAGGATTTACAAATGCTCCAAAAGTTAGTTAATATGGATAATAGTGATTTGTACGATGTCTTAGAATATGTTTTTAATGGCGATTTTAAGAGCAAAACCAGAGAAGAGCGTGTTCAGTTTGCAGAAGAAACTATTTACGCTATCCTTAACGAAAAACAAAAGGAGTTCATCGCATTTGTGTTAAGCAAATATGTTGAATCTGGTGTTGATGAATTGGATCAAGAAAAACTACCACAATTACTGATTAACAAATACCAATCGTTGGAGGATGCAAAGGAAATTCTGGGCGACGGAGGAGATATCCGAAAACTTTTTATAGAGTTCCAGAAGTATTTGTATGAAGAGGAGGTTGCGTAAAGATTTAATAATATAAATATGTAAAACTCAAAACCTACATGAACATTCAAAAAATTCACGAAGAAATTTTAGAAAAACTTCTTCAATTCCAGGAACTATATCCATCTTTTACATTCTGGTTAAGAAGAAAAAAAGATGGCCTTCAAAATGGCATGAAGTTTCAAGGAACTGACAAATATATTTCTATTGGGTTGGTTGCAACAGACTCTGGAAATCAGTCAACCAAAAGCATCGCATTACAAATTGATATTTCTGATAATAAGCTTAAAGGATGCATAATTCTCATTAAGAGAAATATTCAAAGCGATGAATACCGAGATTTTTACTTAACTTTTTCCCAATGCTTGACAGAAATCAAACCAGGTATTGAATGGCGTAAAGAGCTTGATTCAAGTGGAGGTATAGAAACTATTTTTAAAGATTTAAAGGATTTTTATCCGATTTTTTACTCCTTAGTTGAAGAACATAAACTTGAAAACAAGATACTTATAAGCCAAGCTGATTTTTCGAAGAGTTTAAAAAAAGTAGAGCAATTCGAGGCCTTATTAAATGATCCGATGAATACGATTCAAACCTCATCACAAAATAAAATATTAGCTATTAATTACTGGTTATTTGCTCCTGGTAAAAATGCAAACATGTGGGAAGAATTTCTGAATGATGGAGAAATGGGGCTTGGTTGGGATAAACTTGGAGATTTAAAAAAGTTTAATTCCAGAATTGAAATAAAAGAAGCCTTATTGATGTCATATCAAGGTGAGGGCTCTAAAATGAACGATGTTTCAGCCAATGATGACTTTTTAAATAAAATGCAAATCGGAGATGTCATTATTGCTAAGAAAGGCAGAAGTGCATATCTTGGATATGGAGTCGTAAACTCAGAATATTTTTTTGATGAAAACGCAAAACATTACAAAAGCAAAAGAAAAGTTTCTTGGATTAAACATGGTGTTTGGACTGCACCAAATGCTGATATCGTTTTAAAAACACTAACAGATATTACAAAATATCCAGATTACGTAGAATCACTTCGCAAATTAATAGGTATTGAAATGAAAGAACAAAATATCATCATTCTTAATAATCAAAAACCAATCAACCAAATTCTTTACGGCCCTCCAGGAACAGGTAAAACTTTTAAATTAAAGGATCAATATTTTCCAATGTACACAACAAAAGAAACCTCACTTTCATCAGAACAGCACTTTAAAAATGTTGTGAGTGAATGTTCTTGGTGGCAAGTAATTGCAATAGCACTCATTCAAACAAGAAAATCTAAAGTGAGTGACCTTATAAATAATAAATGGATTATTCAAAAGGCTGCATTGTCAAATTCAAATAATATAAGACCAACAATTTGGGGGCAACTTCAAAGTCATACTGTAGATGAATGTGAATTTGTTAATGTAAAATCGAAGCAACACCCCTATATTTTTAATAAAACAAAGGATTCCTATTGGGAAATTCTTGAAGAAGAAGTTAAGGAAAAAGTGCCAGAATTATATGAAATTATTGATTCGTGTGAAAACTTTAAACCTAATCCAGAAATTAAAATTCAACGGTATGTTTTTACTACCTTTCATCAATCATACAGTTACGAAGATTTTATTGAAGGTATTAAGCCAATTATGATTGAAGGTGAAGTGGATAGCAATGTTACTTATCATATCGAAGATGGGATATTCAAACAGCTTTGTAAAAAAGCTGAGATGGATAAAGAAAATCGGTATGCTATTTTCATCGATGAAATTAACCGTGGGAATGTTTCTGCTATTTTTGGTGAACTAATCACTTTAATAGAACAAGATAAACGCAAAAATGCATCTAACGCTATGTCAGCATTATTGCCTTATTCCAAAAAGCAATTTTCAGTTCCACAAAATGTGGATATTTACGGCACGATGAACACTGCCGATCGCTCTGTTGAAGCATTAGATACAGCACTTCGCAGACGTTTCTCCTTCGAAGAAATGTTACCAAAACCTGAGTTATTAAAAGATAAAGGAGAAAACGGAAGTGGGCAAGTTGGTAAAATTGTTTTAGAAGAATTATTAAAGACCATCAACGAACGCATAGAAGCATTAGTAGATAGAGACCACACCATTGGTCATGCCTTTTTTATGGAGGTAGATTCGTTGGATTCTTTAAGAAATGTATTTGCAAACAAAGTAATTCCTTTGTTGCAAGAATATTTTTATGGCGACTATGCAAAAATGGAGATGGTTATTGGTCCAGATTTCTTTAACAGCGAAAAACGCAAGAAAAAAGTAACATTTGCCATTCAAAACGAGGATGTTGAAATTTCAACTGGTAATTTTGAATTGATGAATATTTTAGAACCAACATTTAATTTCGATTCGGCAATAAACAGATTATTAAATCGAAAAGTAATCGAAGTTGAAGTTAATTGATGTCTTTGAACATGGCCGCTTATCTATCGGCGAACAAGGTTTTAAACAAAGCCATTGGGATGCCTTTGTCAAATTAAATACTGTTCACAATAACGAATATTTTGATGTTTTGCATAACGGTTTACGCTTCAAACAATACGTTGGTGTAATCCAAGTAGATGGTTTATTGGTGCACATTCACCCAAAAGCAGACAAAGACGATAGCAACGATAAATGGAAAGATGTTTTGCTTCAAATGCTTAAGGCGTGTGGCAAAGTAAAAGCACAAACGGCAGGTAATGCAAATCTCAAAAAACAACATATCAACTTATTAGAGATCTATTTCGAATACTTTTTAAAAGAAGTAGAGCAACTCATTCATGCAGGTTTAATAAAGAAATACCGAACAGAAACAAGTAATGTAAAAGCATTGAAAGGCAAACTCGATTTTGCAGGAAACATTCGCCACAACCTCATTCACAAAGAACGTTTTTATACAACTCACCAAATTTATGATGCCAACCACAAATTGCATCAAGTATTGGCACATGCTTTAGATATAGTAGGGCAATTCACAAGAGCAACAAGATTAAACGATAAGTGCAGAAGGACACAATTGGCTTTTCCTGAAGTAGAAAGAATAAAGCCAAGCCTTCAATTGTTAGAATCGATTAAAATCAACCGAAAAACAGCTCCTTATGAACGTGCATTGGAACTCGCAAAATTGATTATTCTGAATTATTCACCAGATATAAATCACGGACAACAAAAAATGATTGCACTTCTTTTCGATATGAATGAATTGTGGGAAGAATACGTTCTTAGGGCCTTAAAAAAACATGCTCTAAAACATCCTGAACAAATGATTCTGGTGACAGGTCAAGAATCAAAAACATTTTACGGTTCACATCGGACCATACGCCCAGATATTGTTTTGAAAAAAGGCGGTGAAACAATCATCATCGATACCAAATGGAAGCGTCCCACGAATAAGGCTGCCAGTATTGAAGATTTGCGTCAAATGTATGCTTACGCTCGATTTTGGCTTACAAATAAGGTAGTTCTTTTATATCCAGGAGAATATTATGATAGTGGCTATAAATCGTACCCGAATGACAATGATCTCAATGATCACGAGACTGATTTTCACCAATGTAAAATAGCAATGGTAAGTGTTTTAAAGGATGAAATGCTTTCTGAAAATTTGGCGGAGGATGTGATGGACTTGGTTCTATGTCCTTGAAAATTAGTACATTCAATAACTCTCAAATGCTAATAATACTTAATCTACTTTTATATTTTAGAAATTTTAGAAAAAGACTATTTTTATCCAAATGAATCTACCACACGATCTAAAAGTTTCAGTTAGCAAATTAAGTTCATGCTTTCGAAATACAAGTGCGACTTATAAGTATTATTGGTTATTGGCAATTATCGAATCGATAGAAGCAGGAAAAGATGAAATCCCAAAGAAAGAGCTTTTTGCTCGTATGATCGCAAATTCATGGTTTACGGTTAATTACTTTCACGTTTCTTTTGGGATGCAAGATAAATTGCAACAAGCCATTGAGAAATTGAAAGATATTGAAGCTTTTGATGTTGATACTGCTAAACAGGAAATTATCAAACGTTTAATGACTTCCACCAACAAAGAAACAATCAAAGAACTGAACCATTTCGATCATAATGTTCCTTTTAAGTTTTTGAGTCCGTGGTTGGGGGCTCACAATGAGAAGTTAATGTATCAGCTTTCTCAAGAAAATTATAATTATCCGCCCTATTCACTTTACAAAGATTGCATTCTTATGCAGCCGGATTGGTTGGATTATTTTAAACGGAATGCAGGTGTATTGAAAGACTTTTGCTATTGGAATCTTGCCTTGTATTTGCAAAGTAAAAATCCAAATGTTCCCGATTTGCCAAATAAATTGAAGCGTCCGCAAAAACGGGGTAGTTTATTAAAGCACAAAAAGGATTTTTGGGATCTCGTGATTACCGAGCTTGGATCTGTTGATTGTATTTACACCGGAAAGAAACTCATCACGGGTTCATACGCAGTTGAACATTTTGTTCCTTTCCAATATGTAGCACACGATCTCATGTGGAACTTAGTTCCAGCAGACCCTAATTTTAACAGCATGAAAAGTGATAAACTCCCAAGAATGGACAGTTATTTTGATAACTTTTTCGATGTTCAAAAAGAAGGAGTTAAGATTGTAAAAAAAATGAACCCTAAAAATAAATTTCTAGAAGATTATTTATCCATTTTCCCAACATTGGATTTCTCGAAAGACAAATACAGAGAAACAATTGAACCAATGCTGATGATTGCAAGTAATAATGGTTTTCAGTATATGGAGGTAGAGTAAAAAACAGTCAAGTTTCAATAAATTAATTACCTTAGCTTTAATGCAAAATCAGAAGAAAAAAGTCGAAGTTGTTGCTGCAGTTATTATGCACAATCAAAAGATTTTATGTGTGCAACGCAGTGAAAATAAATACGCTTATATTTCTAAGAAATTTGAATTTCCCGGAGGAAAAATGGAAGAAGGTGAAACTAAAAAACAAACCATTATTCGTGAAATAAAAGAGGAATTAAATATGGATATTATTCCTATTAAAGAACTTAAAACAGTTGAGCATGAATATCCTGATTTCAACTTGAAAATGCACAGTTTTATTTCTGAATGTCTAAGTACTGAAGTATTTTTATCTGAGCATATTGATTACAAATGGCTTTCTGTTTCTGAATTAGAAACACTTGATTGGGCTGCTGCTGACCTTCCAATTGTTGATCAATTGATAAATTCTTAAAATGGACATTCATCAAGCTCTTTCTAATAGTATTCAAACAGGATTTGTAGATCAACTCATTCAATCCAATAAAGCGTATCGCCCAGAATTATTAACCAATAATTCAGAACAAGGCAAGAAGGTATTATCGACTATTATTCGCGAATTAGAACAATGTGACGAATTTTGGTTTTCAGTTGCCTTTGTTACCACTGGTGGAATTGCAGCATTGATGAATACCCTCATTGACTTAGAGAAAAAGAAAATCAAAGGAAAAATTCTGGCTTCGCAGTATCTCAATTTCACTCACCCTGAAGCTTTAAGAAGAATTAAACAATTCAAGAACATTGAATTAAGGATTGCAACAGAAGGTAATTTTCATTCTAAAGGTTATTTATTCAGAAAAGGAAATGTATTTGATTTAATCATTGGAAGTAGCAATCTAACCCAAACAGCTTTAAGTACTAATAAAGAATGGAATTTAAAGATTTCTGCAACGGATCAGAGTGAGTTAATAGGTGTTGCTGTAGAAGAATTTAGGCAAGAATTTGAAGTTGCACAAAAGGTCGAAGAAGGATATTTAATAGAATACGATTTACTCTGGCGAACACGGACCAAATTTGAACGTGAAATTAAGGAGAGAAGAAAGACATTTGAAGATTTAAAAGTCACTCCCAACCTTATGCAAAAAGAGGCACTTGCTAATCTTGAACATTTAAGAGCAATTGGTAAAATAAAAGCCTTGCTTATTTCTGCTACTGGAACAGGTAAAACATATCTTTCCGCATTTGATGTTCAAAAGGTAAAACCAAAAAAGTTCTTATTTATCGTTCATCGTTTAACCATTGCGGAAGAAGCAATGAAAACCTTTGAAAATTTATTGGGTGCTGATATTAAAATGGGAATCTATTCGGGAATGCGAAAAGAATTGGACTCGGATTACCTTTTCTCAACCATTCAAACCATTTCAAAACAAGAGCATCTAAACAATTTTGAGCCAAGTCATTTTGAGTATATAGTAATTGATGAATCGCATCGTGCTGCGGCTGATTCTTATCAGCGAATAATGAATCATTTTAGTCCTAAATTTCTCTTAGGAATGACAGCAACTCCTGAACGGACTGATGGAGACGATATTTTCAAGATGTTTGATAATAACATCGCATACGAAATCCGTTTGCACCGGGCATTGTCGGAGGAAATGCTGAGTCCTTTTCATTATTATGGCGTTACAGACCTTACTATTAATGATCAAGAAGTTGATGAATTAACAGATTTCAATCATCTTACTGCGAAAGAACGTGTAGAACGAATTATTGAAACTGCTAAAATATATGGTTGTGATAACGGAAATGTACGTGGATTAATTTTTAGCTCTAATAATGAGATTTCAATTAAGCTTTCGAATGAATTTAATGAGCGAGGTTTTCAAACTGTAGCATTAACTGGTGATAGTTCGGAAGCAGAACGCCAAAGAGCGATTCGCTTATTAGAAAGTGACAACTATTCGGAAAAACTCGATTACATTTTTACAGTGGATATTTTCAATGAAGGAATTGATATTCCAAGTGTGAACCAAATCATTATGCTTAGACCAACACAGTCTGCTATCATATTTGTTCAACAATTGGGACGTGGTTTACGAAAAATTGATGCTAAAGACTACTTAACAGTAATCGACTTCATTGGGAATTACAACAATAACTATTTAGTTCCAATTGCACTTTATGGGGATAGATCATACAATAAAGATGCTTTACGAAAACTTATTTCTAGCGGTAGTAGTTTAATTCCAGGATGCTCCACAATAAATTTTGATCGAATTTCTAAAGACAAGATTTTTGAGTCAATAGACTCTGCGAACATGCAGATGAAAAAAGATTTGGTCCTGGATTACAATTTACTCAAGCGTAAAATGGGACGAATACCAATGATGAATGATTTTATTGACCATGGCTCACGTGACCCTCAATTATATGTCAATTATTCTAAATCCTATTTCAATTTTGTAGCTGGACAAGAAGCAGATTTTAAAGGTCGTATTAATGAGAAACAAAAGAAATTACTGGAGCTTTTTTCTAATGAAATTAACAATTCAAAACGCATAGAAGAAACCATTTTATTGAAAAACTTAATCCTTAACGAATCCGTTGATTTAAATGAATTTAAAACTCAAATAAAAAATAAATACGGTTATATTCTTTCCGATAGCACACTTAATTCTTGTGTGAGAAATTTGAACTTTGAATTTGTAACAGAGAATAAAGACAAAAAACTAAAGTCTGCTCGAGAAATTTATGGGCTAAATATCGTTCGAGAAGAAGATGGGAAATTGATAATTGAGAATGACTTCCTTTCTTTATTGAAACAGGACGTTTTTAAAGATTTCTTGTTGGATAATATAGCATTTGCCTTAAAAACTTATGATGCCAAACACAAGCCTCCAAAATTTATTGATGGGTTTGAATTGTACCAAAAATATACTCGTAAAGATGTCTTTCGCATTCTAAACTGGGCACAAAACCCCTTGGCACAAAACGTAGGTGGGTATATCATTGCTTCTGACAAAAGCAACTGCCCTATTTTTGTAAATTATAAGAAAAACGAGAATATTTCCAGTACAACAAAGTATGAAGATAAATTTGTGAGTCCTTCTAAATTTGAATGGATGTCCAAAAATAAAAGAAGATTAACAAGTCCTGATGTTATTGCAATAAGAAACGCAATAAGTAATAATACACGTTTACCTTTATTCATTAAAAAAAGTAATGATGAAGGCTTAGAATTTTACTTCATGGGAGATGTCACACCAATCGATGAGAGTTTCGAAGAAACAATGATGAAGGATGATAATGGAAATGATGTTTCAGTGGTAAAGTTAGATTTCAAAATGAATACAACTGTAGAAGATGGGATTTATGATTATTTGACGAGCCTTTAAATAAATTCCTTTAAAATACGCCTGCAAATTGTTAATGAGTTCGTGGAAAATATTCACCATTATTGAGCTCAAAATCGTTTTATGATGGAAAATATTTTCGTTTTTGATCGCTATAGAGCAAAAAAAATACTATTTTTGAGGTACTTTTTTTAATGTTACTTCCCACTTTTTGGACTCTTCATAATTCCGGCCGGAAAGTAAGTTCACTCCAAAAATACGTGTTTCACATTTGTATATGACCCTCTAAAACCCTTGCTATTGCTACAAAATTACTTTCTGTATCGGAAAATAGGTTCACCAATCTTCACCAAACTTGTTAATTCCATATGTTAATGTATGCTGTTGTAATCATTACCTATCAATTTTATTCTTTTTATTTTGAATTGATTTTGTGTTATGCGCTCATTTGCTTCAAAATAGTGATTTTAATCGTTTTATAGAGCAATCTACAAGGAGAGATAATTTATATCTGCAAACGGATTAATTTAAAGCCAGTAGTTTTTAAAACCATTCATAACAATTCGTTTAATAGTTTATTAATAAAAAAAATTAATTGCTTTCTTGAGCTTGGCAGTAATATTGAGAGAAAAGAAATACCTTTGAAATATGGATGAATTTAATAGACTTGAAAAAAAAATCTCACTTGAGAATCAAAAACAATTACTCAATACATTGCAAAACCGTTTTGAAGAAAACATGAATCGCCATAAAGGACTTGAATGGTCTAAAATTCAATTAAAGTTGGAAACAAATAGTGAGAAATTATGGTCTTTAAATGAAATGGAAAAAACTGGTGGTGAACCTGATGTAATTGCATATAATAATGAAAATGATGAATTTACTTTCTGTGATTGTGCTTCTGAAAGTCCTAGTGGGCGAAGAAGTTATTGTTATGATAGTGAAGCATTAGCATCGCGAAAGGAAAATAAACCTAAAAATAATGCTATTGACGTCGCAAAATATATGGGAATTGAAATTTTGTCCGAAGAACTCTATAGAAATTTGCAAAAACTTGGTAAGTTTGATACTAAAACATCGAGCTGGATAAAAACACCACCTGAAATTAGAAAACTAGGCGGTGCAATTTTTGCAGATTTCCGATACAATACTATTTTTATATATCACAATGGTGCAGAATCCTACTATGCAGCAAGGGCATTTCGAGGATATTTAAGTATCTAAATCCATGACCTCGAATAATATAGTGCTTTGAACAAATGAAGTTACTTTTCCCATAGTAGGTTTTCTTCAACTTGGTTTTATTAGCCATTTATTCTATATTTGGACTAAAGGCAAGTAAAATGCTAATAATTAGCAGTTAATTAGAAAAAAAACATTTATACAAGAAATGAACCAAGAGGAAAATTACATTGAAATAAATCGTCAATCTTGGAACAATAGAACTGACACACATTTAAAG
>Ga0209597_1000378_pt1 | contig 29655 bp, 32 predicted proteins | sample M_140625_MF_Meta_FD_187316 | JGI IMG/M metagenome (GOLD analysis project Ga0209597, IMG submission 187316) | Freshwater microbial communities from Lake Montjoie, Canada to study carbon cycling - M_140625_MF_MetaG (SPAdes) (version 2) | ecosystem: Environmental > Aquatic > Freshwater > Lake... | reverse complement strand
GACCTTCGATGAAACGGTGCACGTCGTAACCAATTCCCGAGACGGGAATCAAGCCAGTAGAGGGATGGCTCATTCTACGGAAATATCCATGGAGCCGTTCCAAGCGCGAACGCTGATTTTGTCGGGGTTCTCGGCACGCGGTGTGCATTCAAAACGGCCCCCAGCTGATTCGACGAGAAGTTGTCCAGCGGCGACGTCCCACAGGCTGACGGATTGCTCGATATACGCGTCGAGACGGCCGCAGGCGACGTATGCGAGATCCAGAGCGGCGCTGCCCATCAGTCGGCATTTACGGGCACGGCGCACGTACTTTTCAAGAAGAGCAGTCGCTTGAATGGCGACGTCGGGGGACTTCGACATGCCCACGGAAACCACTCCATCGGAGAGAGTGTGGCGCTGGCTGACTCGGATGGGTTGGCCGTTGAGCTTTGGCGTATTACCGAGCTCAACTTCCCAGAGCTCGTCGCGCATCGGATCGTAAATAACGCCTAATTGGATAACTCCTTTGTGCCTAAGGGCGATTGAGATACAAAAGTGCGGGATAGAGTAAAAGAAGTTCACAGTGCCGTCGATGGGATCGACAATCCATTGCCAATCGCTGTCCTGATTGCCGGCAAGCCCTTCCTCGCCGTAGATCGCGTGGGTCGGAAAATCGGCGAGGAGCGCGTCGGTAATAAGCTGTTGGGACTGGACGTCGAGATCCAGTTTGATGTCGTGGGCGAGCATCTCCGCGACGTTCAAGGGGCGTCCGAACTGTGAGCGGATCAGTTTGCCAGCTGAGCGTGCGGCGGCGATGGCCGAAGCAAGCGGGGAGTTGGGGATTGAAGAATAGGTCATGAAAGAGAAGGTAAAATTAAAATGGTTGGGACTGCGGAAGTGAAACGGCCGGTTAAAGAAGGGTTAAAAACGAAGTAGAGAAAGCGCAGCTTCTACAATTTCTAAAGGCTCTGCCATGCGCCCAATTCCTTCATAACCACAAGCCAGAAGACCTTCGGCAGGGCCGATAAATTGGGCACCTCGAGTTTTTAGTGTTGCTATATTATACTGGGTTGCAGGGTGTTGCCACATGTTACCGTTCATTGCCGGGGCTAGGAGCATTGGCGCGCGAGTTGCTAGGGCAATCTCTGCAAGCGGGTGGCCGGCAAGGCCGTGTGCGAGCTCTGCGAGGACGTTTGCGGAGGCCGGGGCGATAAGGAGCAGCGAGGCTCTGTCAGCGAGTGCGATGTGGACGGGTCGCCAATCTGGGCGATCAGCGGCGGCACTTGTAACAACTTCATGGCGTGAAAGTGTTTGGAGTGTGAGGGGCGTGATGAAGCGCTCGGCAGAGCTTGTCATGACGACGTGTACTTCGATGCCCTCCTTGGTCAGTCGACTGGCGATGTCTGCGGCCTTGTAAGCCGCAATAGAGCCAGTCACTCCCAACACGACGACACGCTCGCTCACGCCGCACCTCCACTCTTCACGAATCGCGCAGACTTTAGCCGTTCGGCCTCCATGATACCGCGGAAGCGAGCTTGGTCGTCTTCTGCAGAGCCACTGACCAGCAAGTAGTCGTAATCCTGCCAGCATGCCATTTCCAGAGTTGCATTCGTGAGGCGCAGTTGCAGTTGAGTCTCGGTTTCTGTCCCACGTTTAGTGAGGCGCCGGGTCAGTTCCTCCATGCTGGGCGGCGCGAGAAAAACGGATGTGAGCGCCATAGTGATTGCGGGATCTTGGGAAGCCCGGATGGCACGTGCACCTTGGACGTCTACGTCCACGAGTATATCGGTGCCTTGGGCCAAGTGCAGTTTGACCGCGTCTTTCGGGGTTCCGTAATATTGGCCGTGGACTTGTGCCCACTCCAGAAAGTTCCCGAGCTCGATCTGCTCCTCGAATTGGACCCGGGAAAGGAAATGGTAATCTGTTCCATCTAACTCACCTGGCCGAGGTTGCCTCGTGGTGCAGGATACTGAATAGACGAAGTCTCCGAAGTGTCGTAATCCGTTCAATAAGGTGCTTTTACCAGCACCAGACGGGGCAGAAATCAGAAATAAGATTCCAGTTCTGCGGGTGCCAAAAAGAGAAAGGAGTGGGGTGTTCACAGCGCTATTCGATGTTTTGAACCTGCTCGCGGATTTTCTCCAGTTCGGCTTTGGCTGCGACGACCCAATGCGACGTAGGCGCATCGTTGGATTTAACGCTCAGAGTATTGAGTTCGCGACCGATTTCCTGAGTTAGAAATTCTAGGGGACGTCCTACTGGAAGCTTCTGCTTTTGAAGCAAGTCCATTTGTACAAAGTGGCTTTCGAGTCGGGTGAGTTCCTCGCTGATGTCGCTGCGGTCCGCAAAAAGAGCGAGTTCGCGCAGAAGGCGGTCGTCGTCTACGGGGAGCTCAATCTGCGCATTGCGAAGACGTTCCAGAAGTTGCTTCCGGTGTTGCACCGCTATCTCCGGCGCCCGCGCTGCGATGGAGGCGGCGCTTTCTCGTAGGGTAGCGAGTCGCGTGGATAGATCTGCAGCAAGAGCGGCTCCCTCGAGTGCTCGCATTTTAAGGAGTGCGGTTAAGGCGGATTGAAGCGCTTTCTCCAGCGAGGGCCATGCGGCCTCCGCATCTATATCTTGTCCCGGGACGAGCAGCACGCCCGGTGCGCGCAAGACGGAGTCCAGAGTTAAGCCGCCCTCAATGCCAAGACGTTGCTGCAGGACTCGCATCGAATCCGCGTAGATTGTCGCGAGTTCCCAATCCACAATCTGCGGCGAGGAATCCACCGTTGGGTGAATCGTGACCGTCACATTGATTCGGCCTCTTGCGAGGCTCGTTGTGAGCGTCTCCCGAACGCGCCCCTCCAAAACAAAGAGAGTTCTGGGAAGGTTTAACGCAATATCAATGTGCTTCCGGTTCACGGAATGGAGCTCGACTGCGAATCGAAAGCCCTCTGCGGTGGCCTCTCCGCGTCCGAAACCGGTCATGCTATTCATGGTGGCTATCAGGTTGGTGTTCCTTAAGCAGTAGGGCGGCGGCCTGTGCTACGTCCTTGTCTCCACGACCAGAAAGATTGGCGACGAGAATTTGAGATGGGTCCATTGTCGGGGCGACCTTTAGTACGTGCGCCACAGCGTGCGCTGTTTCAAGTGCTGGAATAATACCCTCTACTTGAGAGAGTTGCTGGAATGCGGAAAGGGCCTCGTCATCGGTTGCGTAAGAGTAGTCAATGCGTCCCTGATCCCGAAGGTAGGCGTGCTCTGGTCCGATGGCAGCGTAATCCAAGCCTGCGGAAACGGAATGAGTGAGCTGGATCTGTCCATCATCGTCGGTGAGCAGATAAGTGCGGGTGCCTTGGAGAACACCGAGTTTCCCTCCCTCAAACCGCGCGGCGTGCTCACCCAGTTTGATGCCGCGCCCGCCTGCTTCTACTCCGGCCATCTTAACCGATTCATCATTTAAAAACGGCCAGAATAGACCTATGGCGTTGCTTCCGCCGCCGACGCAAGCGACGAGTAAGTCCGGGAGGCGACCTTCGCGTTCTAGTACTTGAGCGCGCGTTTCTTCTCCGATGACTCGGTGGAAGTCCCTTACGATCATCGGGTAAGGATGGGATCCCAACGCGGAGCCCAGGATGTAGTGTGTCGTGCGTACGTTGGTTACCCAATCCCGCATCGCCTCGTTGATTGCTTCCTTCAGTGTGGCTTGACCGGCGGTGACTCCGACGACCTTTGCCCCCAAAAAACGCATCCGCGCCACATTCAGAGCCTGCCGCTCCATGTCCACAGCGCCCATGTAAATCACGCACTCTAAACCAGCTCGTGCACAAACGGTTGCCGTCGCCACACCGTGTTGCCCGGCTCCAGTCTCCGCGATAATCCGCTTCTTGCCCATGCGCTGGGCCAGTAAGATTTGCCCCAGAGCGTTGTTTATTTTGTGCGCGCCGGTGTGAAGCAGGTCCTCGCGCTTGAAATAAATTTTGGCTCCGCCGAGTTCCCGAGTGAGGCGGGCGGCGAAATAAAGTGGGGTAGGACGGCCGGCGAAATCCTTAAGGGAATGCGCGAGCTCAGCTTGGAAGGTGCTGTCCTCGCGTGCTTTGGCATATTCTTGTGCGAGGGTGTTGAGCGCGTCCATGAGCGTCTCAGGAACGAACTTACCACCGTATTGGCCGAAGTGGCCGTGCGCGTCGGGGAGGTTTTGGAGGTCAATCATGGTTTAGAGGTTAAGTTTGGAAGGACGCACTGCCAATGCAATCCAGATATGTGCGGATGCATTCGCAAATGCTTTCCCTTTGCTCGAGGTGTTTATAAGTTCGAGCCTATGGATTTTCAGGAGCGAATTGACGGAGATATTAAGGAAGCAATGAAGGCCAAGCAGGCAACTCGATTGGGAGTGCTGCGAATGCTCAAGAGCGCGTTGAAGAATCTCGCCATTGAGCAAGGGGGCGCTGAGGCGCGGTTGGATGAGGCCTCCTCGCTGGCAGTTTTGCGAAAGGAATTAAAGAAGAGGCAGGATTCCATCGAGGGTTTTACCAAGGGTAGTCGGGAAGATTTGGCTGAAAAGGAGCGCGAAGAAGCGTTGGTTTTGGAGGAATATCTCCCCAAGCAGCTAAGCTCGGCGGAAGTGGAGGCGCTAGTGGACGCGGCTATTACGGCGGTTGGCGCCACTTCGAAGGCGCAGATGGGGCAGGTGATGAAGCTCGCCACTGAGCAGGCAGCGGGGCGTGTGGATGGACGGACGCTGAGTACGGCGATCGGTGCCCGTCTGGCTTGAGGTGATCCATTGTAAGCAGAGTGGCTTCACGGCGGCCTGCCCATGAGTGCCGACTTTCGACCGCCAAGATATGAACGTAATTATCGTAGCCGCTGGAGCCTCTCGCAGGATGGGTTTCGATAAGTTGCTCGCTCCGTTGGTGGGGCGCCCTGTTCTTTGGCACTCGATCCGCTCGCTGGCGATTTGTCCGGAGGTGGATTCCATCACGCTAGTGACTCGAGAATCTTTTTTGACTGAGGGGCGGGAGTTGGCTGAATCCGCAGCGTTGGGAAAATCGGTTCGCGTTGTGCGCGGTGGGGCGGAGCGGCATCTGTCGGTTTGGGCTGGAATACAAGCTGTGAACGAGAGCGTTTCCTATGTTGGGGTGCACGATGCTGCGCGTCCTCTGATAACTCCCAAAGCTGTGGCGGGGTGTCTTGCTCTGGCTCGTGAACACGGAGCGGCGATTTGTGCGGCTCCTATTGTGGACACAATCAAGCGGGCTGATGCCTGTGCCAGGGTGGTTGAAAGCGTGGATCGTGAGGGGCTCTGGGCGATGCAAACGCCGCAGATTTTCGAGCTTTCGTTGCTTCGTGAGGCTTATTTGCAGGTGATCGAATCCGGAGTGGCGGTGACTGATGAAGGTTCCGCGGTGCAACGCCTTGGCAAGCCCGTGGCGCTTTTTCATAACAACGATTGGAACTTCAAAATCACACTGCCGCAGGACTTCGCACTCGCGGAATTGGTGTGTCAGGAGCGCAATCATCTCGCGCAGGAGGAAGGCACCTAGTGAGCGATTCTTCTTTGTACGAAGTGACCCGATTACAAAATGGGACGCGGGTTGCCACGGCTTGGATGCCGCATTTGCGCGGGGTGAGTATTGGCGTTTGGACCGCAGTGGGAGGGCGTCATGAGGCTGCGGCACAGTGTGGAGTGGCGCACTTTTTGGAGCACTTATTTTTCAAGGGTACCGGGAACCGCACGGCCATGGAATTGACCACGGCGATTGAAGGCGTGGGCGGGTATCTCAACGCTTATACCACTGAGGATCACACTTGTTATTACGCAAAGGCCGACGCTGCTTATTTTGAGCGTAGCGCGGAAGTGCTTTTGGAGATGTACCTTGATGCCCAGTTTCCGGAGCAGGAAATAGAGCGGGAGAGGGAGGTGATCCGAGAGGAAATTTTATCGTTAAAGGACAACCCGTCTCAGTGGGCGGAGGATTTGTTGTCTGAAACTTTGTGGCCGAAGCATCCGTTGGGGAGGCCGCTGACGGGCTCTTTGGAGAGTTTGCAGCGGCTTGAGCGTCGCGATGTCGTGGCTTTTCGCGATCGGCATTACACTGGGAGAAACACGATTTTTACGGTTGCTGGTCCCATCCCCCATGCAGAGGTGCTGCGCCAAGTGCGCGCTCCTCTGGAGCGTTTGGCCCCCGGAACGGCTTCTAGAGCGCAACGTGCTCGAGCTGGGGTCGGGGCTGTGTGTGTCCAAGAAGCGGACACAGGACAGTCTCACCTCGCGTTGGGGTTTCATGCCTGTAGTCGCAAAGACCCTCGCCGGTTTGCGTTGCGGCTACTGAGTGTGTTGATGGGAGAGAATATGAGCTCGCGGCTTTTCCAGACTTTGCGCGAGCGCTTCGGGTACTGTTATTCCATGCAAAGCTCTCTGGCGACCTTTGAGGAAACGGGTGCGTTGTGTATTTACGCTGATTTGGAAGCGAGCAAGTTGGAGCGTGCGATGGCGGTGATCAAAAAAGAGTGCCTGCGATTTGCGCAATGCGCGCCTAGCGCTCAGGAGGTGAAGTTGGCCGCCCAGTACGCCATTGGTCAGACAAGGGTGTCTTTGGATAGCGCCACGCAACAGGCCTGCTGGATGGCGGAATCCCTGATGGCGTTTGGGCGCGTGGTGGAACCCGTGGAGGTGGAGGCGGATTATTTGGCAGTAAAAAAATTTGAAATCCAGGAAGTTGCAAAAGAATGGCTTCGCTTCGACAAGGCCGCTTTGGCGCTGGTGGGCGGCGGAATGGAGGCCGTCGCTTTGGAGCGTTCGCTGAAGGGGCCCGGAAACGGATTCTCGCTTTAAGCAGTCGTGTGAGGGGGCGCAAAAGCCCTGCTTTGCAGTCGATGGGGCAATTTAGAAGATTTCAACGTTTGCAATTCCCGTGGGATCGGTAAGCTTTGCCCCCTTTTTCTACCTATGAACGCCTCTGTTGAAACACTGCCGAACTGTCTTGCCACAATCCGCGTGGAGGTCGGCTCGGACCGAATCTCTCCCGCTCGCGAAAAACTCATCCGTGACTACATGAAGGACGCGCGGGTACCGGGTTTCCGACCAGGAAAAATGCCTAAGGCAATGGTGGAGAAGCGCTTTCATAAGCAAATTCAGGAAGAGTTGGAGTCCAAGGTGCTGGACGATGCGTTGAATGATGCGATTCGGGAGAAGGCCCTCCGAGTGCTTCAGGTGCGCGACGTCGATGACGTTCAATTCAGCAACGAGCAGCTTTCCTTTTCCGCGACGCTGGTTATGTTGCCGGAGTTTGAGTTGCCCGAGTACAAGGGTATCTCGGTTAAAGTGTCGGTTGGGATCGTTCCAGACACTGAGGTGGACAAAGTTTTGGAGAATCTTCGGGAACGCGGTGCGGATTTCATCGACATCACTGAGGATCGGGGAGCGGCAATGGAGGACTTTGTGGTTGTGGATTACGTCGGAACCCTGGACGGGAAGCCTGTGCACGAGGCATTCCCCAAGGTGGGAACGGTTCTTTCTCACAACGAAGGCTTCTGGCTACGCATGACGGCTGATTCCTTTTTTCCGGGATTCTGCGCTCATTTGGAAGGTGCGCGGGCTGGGGAAGTGCGCCAGTTTCAAGTCGAAGTGCCCGAAGCATTTCCAGTAGAAGGAATGAGCGGGCAGAAGCTGGATTACACAGTGACGTTGAAAGAGATTAAGTTGCGGGTGCTTCCCGAAATTAACGATGAGCTCGCCGCGGAATTTGCTCCTGGCAAAACGCTTGTCGAGTTGCGCGAGTTGATTCACGCGGACCTCAGTCAGCGGAAGTTGGCTGAGATTGACGGCGTCAAGCGGGACCAAATCATGGAGCAATTGCTCGCCAAGGTGGAATGCGAACTCCCAGAAGATATGGCGCGTTCTGAGACCAACCGGGTGCTTTCTGAAGTTGTCCAAGAAAATCAGCGGAGGGGAGTTACCCAGGAGATGTTGCGTGAAAATGAAAAGGAGTTGGTGGCGAGCGCTTCCCAAACGGCGCGCAACCGACTCAAAGGGTCTTTTATTTTGGGGCGCATTGCTGAGTCGGAAAAGTTGACGGCGAGTCGAGATGATTTGATGGGGCGCATTGCAGCAATCGCTAAGGGAGCGGATATGACGTTTGAGAAGGCAGTGAAAGAAGTGCAATCGCGTCGTATGCTTCCGCAGCTGGAGTCGGAAATCATCGCAGCCAAGGCCCTTGATTTTGTTGTCGCCAACGCTACGGTAATGGTCGAAGACAGCCACTAGAGCGTGGAGCGCAGTGTTGAAAAAAAGAATTCAGCGAATAGGGTCTTGTGCTTTTAATAGCGAATGCAGCGCGTCAGTCGCGGCGCTAGGCGAAAAAGGCTTCAGTGCTGGATTGCAAGACGCTTCGCCCCTTGCGAAGTGCTATACTGATGAGACTGTTTTGTTGCTGTTGTTTAGTTTCCGTTAAATTTTAAAATTATGTACCTTCCAAACGCTACTCGGGTCGTGACCCCGCAATCCTCTTACTATGTTCCCGTGGTGGTTGAGCAAACGGGCCGTGGTGAACGTTCTTACGACATTTATTCCCGCCTCCTGAAGGATCGGATCATCTTTTTAGGAACGGGTGTGGACGACATGGTGGCGAACTCCATCATCGCGCAGTTACTGTTTCTTCAGATGGAAGATCCTAAAAAGGACATCCATATCTACATCAACTCTCCTGGTGGCTCGGTGACCGCGGGGTTGGCGATTTACGACACCATGCAGTTCATGACTTGTGACGTGAACACCTACTGCATTGGAATGGCGGCTAGCATGGGCGCCGTCCTTTTGGCAGCGGGTACCCGTGGCAAGCGGTTTGCGCTTCCGAATTCGGATATCATGATCCACCAAGTTTCCGGCGGAGCCTCTGGGACTGCCAGCGATGTGGAGCGCACCGTGGAATACATGTTCAAGCTCAAAAAACGTTTGATTCGCATATTGGCTGATCACACAGGCAAGACAGAGGAGCAGGTCAAATTTGATTCGGATCGCGACTATTATATGTCTGCAGAAGCGGCCAAGGAATACGGCCTCGTGGATGAGGTGGTGAAAAGTCGGCGTGAAATTCCAGGTCCGTTGAAGTCTGAAAAGGCCATCACCGAGCGTTCAAACGACAAGTCCTCTGATAAACCGGAGCCTGCTGCGGAATAATTTTTGAGAGATTCGCCAACACCGGCTGTTCTCCGGTCAAGGCAAAGGTGAGCTGCAGAATTAATAATAGAATCAGCTTTGTAAGTGGAATAGGTTTAACAAAAGCAAATACGCCCTCAAGGCAGGTTGCTGAAATCATCTGAAGTAAGGAATAAAAATGGCGCGCGCTTCTAATTTAACGATGTGTAGTTTCTGCGGGAAAAGTCATGCGGAGGTGCGCAAGTTGATTGCCGGTCCCGGAGTTTATATCTGCGATAGCTGCATTAATGTCTGTAAAGGCATTCTCGACAAAGAACTCAGCGATGAACGGCGCAAGCAGTCCGTGAATTTGCGGGTACCTAAGCCAGCTGAAATCCGGCGGTCTTTAGACCTGCATGTGATCGGCCAAGAGCGCGCGAAAAAAGTGCTCTCAGTCGCGGTTCACAACCATTACAAACGTATTTTACACAACGGTTCAGGCTCAGGTTCCTTGGGCACGGCAAGTGCGACAGGCACCACGCCGACCCAGATCGATGCGCTTGGCGATGTTGAGATCGAAAAGAGCAACGTCCTTTTGCTGGGACCTACTGGTTCGGGTAAGACACTCCTTGCGAGGACTTTGGCTCGCGTGTTAGACGTGCCGTTTTGTATCGCTGACGCCACGACACTGACAGAAGCTGGGTACGTTGGGGAAGACGTGGAAAACATCATCCTGCGTCTTTTGCAGTCAGCCGAATACGACGTGAAGCGCGCAGAGATAGGGATTGTCTATATTGACGAAATCGACAAGATCGGGCGCAAGACGGAGAACGTCTCCATCACTAGAGATGTCAGCGGGGAAGGTGTGCAGCAGGCGTTGCTTAAGATTTTGGAGGGGACGGTTTGCAATGTGCCACCTCAAGGCGGTCGCAAGCATCCGCACCAGGAATACATTCAGGTGAGCACGGACAAAATCTTGTTCATTTGTGGCGGCGCCTTCGTGGGCTTGGACAAAATTGTGGGGAAGCGCCGTGGAAAAAGCGCGATGGGCTTCGGCGCCGAGATGAAGGCCGCCAACTCCGATGTCGCAGAATTGGTTCCCAGCGAGCTGTTGAGGCATGTTGAGCCTGAAGATTTGTTGAGTTTTGGAATGATTCCCGAGTTTGTTGGACGGCTACCCGTGGTCGCCGCGCTGGATCCGTTGTCTGAAGACGAGTTGATGGCGATTCTGACCGACACGAAGAATGCGTTGATTAAGCAGTACGCCAAACTGCTCTCCATCGAGGGAGTGACGCTCAATGTGACCAAGGACGCGTTGCGAGCTCTTGCGGAGCAGGCTGCGAAGAAGGGAACTGGCGCCCGTGCTTTGCGTTCGCTTTTGGAGCGCATCATGCTGGACGTGATGTTTGACATTCCCAGCCGCGAGGACGTCGCCGAAGTCACCATCAGCCGAGCTGTGGTGGAGGGTAAGCGTCAGCCAACGGTTCGGCGCAAGCAGGACAAGGACGCGGCGTAAGGGCGTTAAAGCGCCTTGATAAAGCCCGGTTGTTAGTGAACTGAAGAAGTCATGGAGCACCGGTCGCAATCTTCATCCGCATCGTTGCAGCATTGGGTTTCCAAAGGCAGATTGCGCAGGGGAAGCCGTTGCGCGGGCTTGGTCGGTTTTTTTGGGGCTGTGGCGATGTCTTTCGGGGGAGCTCATGCGGCGGATCCTGAACAAGGAAAGGAATCCTCCGCGTACGGACCCCTGAGCATTTTATCCAAAGTGCTCCAACTGGTGCGCCAAGATTACGTCGATGAGGCGAAAGCGACCTATCCGGCCCTCATTTCGGGTGCCTTGCGAGGGATGCTGGCAGGATTAGACCCACATTCGCAGTTCTTGGATGCGCGCGAATTCAAGGCAGTTCAGGAAGATACGAGGAGCCGTTTCAGCGGCGTGGGACTGGTGCTTTCCCAAAAAAATGGGCGACTCGCGGTGGCCAGCGTGATGGAGGACAGTCCGGGGTTGAGGGCCGGTATTCTCGCTGGGGACCATCTTTTGAAGGTGGACGGACAGTTAACCGAGAAATTGGGAGTGAATGATGTCGCGACTATTCTGCGGGGAGACGCGGGAAGCGTGGTGAAGTTGGTGCTTTATAGGCCGTCATCACGCGAGACTTGGGAGCTTGAGTTGAGTCGGGAGGCTATCAAGTTGGCGTCGGTTTTTGACGCGAAGCTGCTGGGAGAAGACAAGGATGGTGGAGGGGAGCCTAAAGTCGGGTATGTGCGCTTGAGCCAGTTTAACACCACGACCGCTGCTGAGTTGAGCAATGCGCTCGCGGAGTTGGAGAAGCGTGGAATGCAGGCGCTTGTCTTGGATTTGCGCAACAATCCCGGCGGGTTGCTGGAAAGCGCGATTGAGGTAGCCGCACATTTTTTGCCACCGAATTCCATGGTGGTTTCCACAGAAGGCCGGGTTCCCTCTCAAAACTGCGTTTATCGCACGCCAGAAAAGGCCGCCCCGAGATCTAGTTATCCTATTGCATTGGTGGTGAACGCAGGAAGTGCCAGTGCTGCGGAAATTTTAGCGGGTGCTCTTAAGGACCTGCGTAGGGCAATCGTGGTTGGGGAGACGACTTTTGGTAAGGGATCGGTTCAAAGCGTGATTCCGTTGCCCGACGGCACTGCGATTCGTCTGACTACTGCTAAGTATCTCACGCCGAGCCGACAAATCATTCATGAAAAGGGCGTTCAGCCGACGATTCGTGCCGTTCTGACTCCTGAACAAGAGCGCCTCCTCGCCATGCAGCTCCGTTCAGAACAGCTTGATGAAAAAGAGCGTGCAGAGCTGGTGTCCTTCCGTGATCCGCAACTGGATCGCGCTTATGAAACCCTCAAGGCCGTGGTAATGTTCTCCGCGCGACCCACTCCGGGACCTTCGACGATTCCCCAAAAATGAGCGACGACAGTTCGGCGTTCACTCTCCAAACTCCAGCTCAACCCTTGGTTCTCGCGCTGGAAACTTCGTGTGACGAAAGCGCGGCGGCTCTCATGCGCGGCACCGATTTGCTCGCGGCAGAAGTTTTTTCTCAGGTCGCCGTGCACGGGGAATACGGCGGCGTGGTCCCAGAAGTGGCGTCGCGAAGTCATTTGCGCGCGTTGCGCCCCGTGTTGGAATCAGTGCTTTCTCTTGCGGGATTGCAACTGCGGGATTTAGACGCAGTTGCCGCGACTTCGGGTCCGGGTTTGGCGACTTCTTTAATGTTGGGACTCTCTTTGGCTAAGGGGATTGCGGTGGCGCTTGGGAAACCTTTTATTCCAGTGAACCACATCGAGGGGCATTTGCTTTCCCCCTTTTTGTCCGAGCCAGAAGGCCCGCGTGCTGCGATCGGCTTGGTGGTGAGTGGCGGCCACACCCTGCTGGTTCGCATTCGGAGCGCGGGAGACTATCGGCTCTTGGGGAAAACGTTGGATGATGCTGCTGGAGAGGCTTTTGATAAAGTTGGTAAGCTGCTCGGGCTGCCTTATCCCGGCGGCCCGCATGTCAGCCGGACTGCGGAGCAGGGGAGTGGTACGCGCTTTGAGCTTCCTCGCAGCATGCTACACTCCAGAGACTTCGATTTCTCCTTTAGTGGGCTTAAGACGGCAGTGCGATACCTCCTCCCAAAACATACTCCTGTTCCCGTCGCGGATGTTTGCGCGAGTTTTCAGGAGGCGGTAGTCGACGTGCTGGTGGCGAAGGCGATGCGTGCTCTAGAAGTAGAACGAGTCGATACACTAGCGGTCAGCGGCGGGGTTAGTTGCAACCTCCGACTTCGGGAACGTTTCCAGGCTGAATGCAAATCAGCAGGAGTGCGTTTATTGCTGGCTCCCAGAGATTTGTGTACTGACAATGCAGCGATGATCGCCTACGTCGCGGCGCTGAAGTTGCGCGCGGGCTTTGATTCTCAATTAAACGCGGAGATCGAACCAAACCTACGAACCGCCGATTGGTTGCGGTAAATGGTCCTGCAAAAAATTCTGCGAGAGTTAGTTCGCGAGTTCGCTAGTATTCCCGCGCTAACATAGATTCAGCGATTCGTCTTATTATAACCGCCTTATTGCCAAGCGGTTTAAGGGCAGACAGTGCTTCCTTCGTGAGCTCAGCCGCTAAAGCTCGAGATTTCTTCAGACCGAACAGCGCGGGATAGGTTGCTTTGAAAGCTTTTGCATCCTTTCCGGCAGTTTTACCCAGCTTTTCTGTTGATTGTGTCACGTCGAGGATGTCGTCGATTACTTGGAATGCCAGTCCGAGCGCATGTCCGAAGGCGGTGAGCGCTTTGAGCTTGGATGGTGTGACGTTTGCGCTCATTGCGCCAAGTCGCAGCGCGCAAGTGAGTAATGCTGCGGTCTTCGCTTGATGGATGAATTTCAAAGCGCTCTTAGAGACGGGCTTGCCCTCGCTCTCTAGGTCAAGAACCTGGCCGGCAATGAGCCAGCGGCTTCCCGAGGCTACGGAGAGCTCTCGGACAAAATCTGCAATGCCGTACCTGGTAGTGGGTTGCGCCTGCGCAAGAATTTCAAATGCAAGCGTCAGGAGCGAATCCCCCGCGAGCACGGCTAGCCCCTCGCCAAACACGATGTGGCAGGTGGGGCGCCCGCGCCTGAGATCATCGTCGTCCATGCAAGGCAAGTCGTCGTGGATCAGGGAATAGGTGTGAATGCATTCCACGGCGCAAGCAGCATGGAGCGCTGCTTCGAAGGTTCCTCCGCAGGCCTCTGCCGCGGCGAGTGCTAGGGCCGGACGCAGGCGCTTCCCTCCAGCAAACAAACTGTAACGCATGGCTTTGTGAATGCTAGCGGGCTTTGTTGACTGCTTGGGTATGAGGCTATCCAGCGCTGCGTCAACAGTTTGAGCGGCTTTCTTTAGATATTCTTGAACTTCCATGCGGCGTAAAAATGAGTGACAGAGTCCCTAAGGGTAAACTTAAAAAGTCACTAAAGTTTCAACAGATTCTCTAAGGTCATACCAGCCGCGCTCTGGCGACTGAGTATGCAAACCCGCTTTCACGAACTGAAAAAAGCCGGACTGAATCACAATTTTGAAAATTTGGTGACTTTCTGTGGCAACTTCCTTGCGGATTCTGTTGACACTAGGTGCGCCTTTGTTAGGTTGCGCCTCCGCTTTTTTCTGGAAGCACATCCCACCATCGTATGATGGGAAGTGTGGAACGAGAGAAGCAAGCCTTGCGCGAGTGCGACAAGTGCCTGGGTAGCTCAGTTGGTAGAGCACATCCTTGGTAAGGATGAGGTCGCCGGTTCAATCCCGGTCCCAGGCTCCACTTGTTGCAGTCACCGCTTTCTTCAACCCCGTATCAATAAACAAAACCACTGACCTGACCCTATGGCCAAGGCGCAATTCGAACGCACGAAACCGCATGTTAACGTTGGCACTATCGGCCACGTGGACCACGGCAAGACCACGCTGACAGCAGCTATCACCACAATCCTTTCTAAAAAGGGCTTCGCGGAAGCGAAGAAGTATTCCGAAATCGACGCCGCTCCCGAAGAGCGCGAACGCGGGATTACGATCAACACTGCTCACGTCGAGTACCAGACCGAGAAGCGCCATTACGCGCACGTCGACTGCCCCGGACACGCTGATTATGTCAAAAACATGATCACTGGCGCCGCCCAGATGGACGGAGCAATCCTCGTAGTGAGTGCCGCCGACGGCCCGATGCCCCAGACTCGTGAGCATATTCTGCTCGCTCGTCAGGTGGGTGTGCCCTCCATCGTCGTGTTTATGAACAAATGCGACATGGTGGATGATCCTGAGCTCCTTGAGCTCGTTGAAATGGAAGTTCGCGATTTGCTTTCTTCCTACGACTTCCCCGGAGACATCATTCCAATCATCAAGGGTTCCGCAAAGGCTGCTCTTGAGTCTGGTGACCCCGCTTCTCCTCAAGGTGCTTGTATTCAGGCTCTTATGGATGCAGTTGACGATTACATCCCGCTCCCAGAGCGTCCCGTCGATCAGCCTTTCCTTATGCCTGTGGAAGACGTATTCAACATCGAAGGTCGCGGCACTGTCGCCACGGGTCGTGTTGAGCGTGGTATCCTCAAGAAGATGGAAGAAGTTGAGCTCGTCGGTCTCAGAGACACGATGAAGACCACTGTCACGGACATCGAAATGTTCCGTAAGTTGCTCGACGAAGCTCGCGCAGGCGACAACGTTGGTTTGTTGTTGCGTGGTATTAAGAAAGACGACGTCGAGCGCGGTCAAGTTTTGGCTAAGCCAAACTCCGTGAAGGCGCACAAAAAGTTCAAGGCCGAGGTGTATGTCCTCTCCAAGGACGAAGGTGGCCGTCACACGCCTTTCTTCAACAACTATCGTCCTCAGTTCTACTTCCGTACTACGGACGTGACTGGTTCTGTGACCCTCCCCGAGGGCGTGGAAATGGTTATGCCTGGCGATAACGTCAGCGTGACTGTGGAATTGATCACCCCGATCGCCATGGAAAAGACTATGCGCTTTGCTATTCGCGAAGGTGGCCGTACCGTAGGTGCCGGCCGCGTGGGTGACATCATTATCGCTCCTTAGTTTGTTTCCCTTCGGGGATTTAATCGTTGTTTATTCCCCCGGTCTAGCGGCCGGGGGAATTTTCTCCCCAGTATTCTTTTTACATTTGTTGTCGCTCGGCTGATTGCCGGGCTTTACATTACCTTCAGAAGCATACGGCAGTAGCTCAATTGGTAGAGCAGCGGTCTCCAAAACCGCTTGTTGGGGGTTCAAGTCCCTCCTGCCGTGCTTTTTATCACCAGCTGTATAGGATAAATCTTCCCATTGGACGTGCCTCAGCACAGGCCTGTTGCGAGTTCATCGCTTCCTTTTATCCAACTCCTCAGCTCGGGTCTCTCCCACCTTTTTCCACCCTTCCTTTCTGAACGAATGTTTGCCCGAGTATCACTATTTATTTCTGAAGTTAAAGGCGAGTTGCAGAAAGCTAACTGGCCTTGGGATCCAAAGGAACGCGGTGTTAAAAAGTATCGAGAGTTAATTGATTCTACGACGATCGTGTTGGTCGCCATGGTTCTATTGAGTGGCTTTGTGTCACTTTGGGATCTCGTAATGATGAATCTAGTCGGTGCCTTCACCAAGTAAGCCATGACTGAAGAACAAAAGAGAAAACAGTGGTTCGTAGTGCATGTTCTTTCAGGACAAGAAATGAAGGTGCGCGATAACTTGATCAAACGTGTCAAAACCGAAGAGATGAGCGACTTCGTTTACGAAGTTGTTCTTCCCATGGAGCGCGTGGCAGAGGTCAAGCGTGGTAAAAAGACTGAGACAACCCGTAAGTTTTTCCCTGGCTATATCATAGTCAATATGTGGTTGTTTGATGACCCCCGAGACAATGATAGACAGCCTCTCGTGGATCGCACTTGGTACTTCATTAAGGACACGGTTGGTGTGATCGGTTTTGCGGGCACCAAAGATCGCCCAATTCCAATGCGCGACTCGGAAGTTCAGGCATTACTGTCCCAAGTGCGCGAGCGCGAAGAAAACGTGATTCCAAAGATTTCGTTTCAAGTGGGTGAGACCGTCAAAGTTGCCGACGGTCCCTTCGAGAACCAGAGTGGTGTGGTGGAAGAGATCGATCCTGAACGAGGGAAACTGCGTGTATCGGTGAGTATTTTCGGTCGCAACACACTAGTGGATCTTGAGTACTGGCAAGTGGAGCGTGCCTAGTTTTTAGTTCAACAAACATTTCGACTGACAAATTTAACCAGTCACCAAGTATTTTAACCTACCCGAATCATGGCCAAAGAAATCGTCGCAACTATCAAGCTGCAAATTCCCGCAGGAGCAGCAAATCCAGCGCCACCTGTAGGTCCCGCCTTGGGGCAAAACGGTGTCAACATCATGGCGTTTTGTAAGGAGTTCAACGCCACCACACAAAAGCAAGCTGGGGATATTTTGCCTGTGGTGATTACTGTCTATAAAGACAAGAGCTTCACTTTTATTACTAAGCAGCCGCCTTCTGCCATTTTGATCAAGAAGGCACTCGGCATCGCTTCTGGTTCCAAAGAGCCCAATAAAATCAAGGTGGGCAAGCTTACTAAAAAGCAAATTTCTGAAATTGCTCAGCGCAAGATGCGAGATCTTAACGCTCGCACGGAAGACGCTGCGATTAAAATTATCTCCGGTACAGCTCGCCAGATGGGGGTTGAGGTCGAGGCGTAAGTCTCAGTTGTCTCCGGCAATAACGCCCAATTTACCTGCGGGATTTTCTTAACGGCGCTCCCTGTGCTTGCACGGGTGGCGCCGTTCGTGTTCTGTCACTTCGCCATTTTCGTTTTTGCGGGCTTCCAGCGGCAATTCTTGAACCTCAGTTCTTCCTTAACCATCTCCTAAATTTCAGTATGAAGAGCTTAATCCTCACCAACGAATTTCCTCCGAATATTTACGGCGGCGCCGGTGTACACGTCGACTATCTCAGCCGGGAGTTGGCCAAGTTGATGAGCGTTGAGGTGCGTTGCTTTGGTGCAGAGGGCCAAGTTGCTTTGCCAACAGAAGGCGCTCTTAGCGCAACTTCGTTTGGTGCGGATACCAAAAATTTTAAAGCTCCCAAGCAGCTGCATTCCATTTTCGCCTCCCTGCAGCGCTGTTTGGACTGGAATGTCGCGGGAATCGATGCGGACATTGTTCATCTTCACACTTGGTACACGCACCTTGGGGGGATTTTGGCCAAACTGAATTACGGCATTCCGTTGGTGGTAACCGTTCATTCCCTAGAGCCGCTTAGACCATGGAAGCGGGAGCAACTTGGTGTGGGTTATGACTTTACCTGTTGGGTAGAGCGCACCGCTCTGGAAATGGCGGACGCGGTAATTGCGGTTTCCAACGACACGCGGGAAGATGTTTTGCGTCATTTTAATGTCGCTCCAGAAAAGCTTCGGGTGATTCACAATGGTATTGATTTGAACGAGTTTCAAAAGACGACCTCCAACTCCGCTCTGCTCAAATACGGGATCGATCCCCAGCGGCCCTTTGTTTTGTTCGTGGGCCGTATTACCCGCCAAAAAGGAATTCTGCATTTGGCACGAGCGATCCACCACATGGCGAAGGATTTCCAAGTCGTTCTTTGCGCGGGTGCGCCAGATACACCCGAAATCGCGGAAGAGATGCGCTCCCTAGTGGAGGCGGCCCAGGCTGTCCACGGCTCAGTCCTGTGGGTGCGTGAAATGGTGAGCAAGCCCGATTTGATAGAGCTTTATTCACACGCCTCGGTTTTCTGCTGCCCATCCGTTTACGAACCATTTGGGATCATTAACTTGGAAGCAATGGCGTGTAGTACTCCGGTGGTGGCAAGTGCTGTGGGAGGAATTAAGGAAGTTGTGGTGGATGGCGAGACGGGTTTCCTAGTGCCCTTGGAGCTACGCGATGGAACGTTTGAGCCGACGGATCCCGAGCAGTTTGAACAGGATCTTGCCGCCCGCATTAATGCAGTAATGGCAGATAGGGCGCTCGGTGAGCGTTTGGGGCGGGCAGGGCGCACTCGGGCGGAGGAGTATTTCTCATGGGAAGCGATCGCTCATAAAACACATTCTCTGTATGTTGATGTGGCCCATAACCATAATCAGTGTGCAGCTAAATAATTCTCATGTTTGTAGATCATATTAAAGTTCAGGCGTTCGCAGGGCGGGGCGGGCACGGTTGTGTGTCTTTTCGAAGGGAGGCCTTTGTTCCAAAGGGCGGCCCAGACGGGGGCGACGGCGGTCGAGGGGCATCCATTATTTTGCGCGCCGACGTGCATGTGGACAACCTCACGATGTTTTTCTATGAACCTTTGCTCAAGGCTCATTACGGCCAGCAGGGGATGGGTAAGCAGTGCTCTGGAAAATCCGCTGAAGACCGCGTGTATAATGTTCCGGTGGGAACGCTTGTGTATCGAATGCCTACGCCGCCGCCAGTCGGTGAGTTGGAGGCCTCTGTCAGTTATGGCACGGACTCCACCTTTGTTGATCTCGAGCGCTCTCCGGAAGACGAAGAGAAGGAGGTTCAAGATATAGAAAATACAGAGTTGGAGCTCGTCGTGGATTTAAAGGAGCCCGGACAGGAGTTTGTGCTCTGTCGGGGAGGAAAGGGAGGATTGGGGAATGTTCACTTCAAGAGTTCCCGTAACAGAGTGCCCACTCAATTCACTTACGGAGAGGAGGGCGAAGAGGGGGCCTTTTACCTAGAGCTCAGAAAAATCGCGGATGTCGGTTTGGTGGGATATCCGAACGCGGGCAAATCGACCCTGCTGGGAGCGGTTTCAGCGGCGCACCCCAAGGTGGCAGCGTACCCTTTTACCACGCTTACTCCACATATCGGTGTGGTAGAACTAGCTGCTTACCAGAGATTTACAGTTGCCGATATACCTGGGTTGATCGAAGGTGCGCACTTGAATGTGGGTCTCGGGCATGAGTTTTTACGCCATATTCTTCGCTGCAAACTGCTTGCTTTTGTTGTAGATACAGCTGGCAGTGAGGGGCGTGATCCGGTTTCCGACATTCAAAGTCTGCGCCGCGAGGTGAGCCTCTATGATGCAGAACTCGCGGAACGTCCTTGGGTCATTATAGCGAACAAGATGGATCTTCCGGGCGCTGCGGAGATGATTGACGCGCTCAGATTTCGTTTTGCCCGAGTCGAGATATTGCAAGTTGAAGCCGCGTCAGGGGAGGGAGTAGAGGAGATGAAGGAGAGGTTGGGCGCCATTATTAAGTCTCATGAGGCCGCTTCCTTGAATCAGTAGGCACGATCTTTGTTTCGATAATCAGGTATCTTTGAGATGTACCTTAAATTCCACAGGCCCAAGCTAAGTCTGTTTCGTGATAGTTGATGGTAGTTCCACTGTTCTTGGAGGGTGGAAATAATAGATTGTGAAAAATTTCACAAAATTCTTGCCCCTCTCTAATTTTTTCCGTTCTCTCTGCTCCCGTCATTGGGCATTCCCCTTTTTAATCAATTTTTGATTTCTGTTATGCAGTTTCTTTTCTCGAATCGCCTCGCTTCTTTCCTCGCCGGATTGCTTCCGGTTTTGGGTTGCGCGACTCTGTTCCTGAGCGGCACGGCGTCCGCATTAGAGGCGGGCGTCCATGGTGCTGTTTCCGCATTGGCGTTGGTTGAAGTCGTTCACGGTCCCGCGACTGCGGGCGCGCATGAGGCGGCGACTCATGAGGCCGCGCTGACCCCAAATGCTCCAGTTTTGTTCCACTTGGGTCCGTTGCCGGTGAACAACTCGATGGTGCTCATGTGGGTGGTGTCTGCTGTCATTATTCTGGTCGCGCGTGCTGCAACGAAGGATTTAAAAGAGAATCCCGAGGGTTTGCAGAACTTTGTAGAGTGGATCGTTGAGAGCTTGCGTGACTTCTTGGAAAACATTCTTGGCCGCGCATTGACTGCCCAAACATTTTGGTTCTTCGCTTCTTCCTTCATCTTTATTTTGACTGCGAATTGGTTTGGATTGTTGCCTGGAGTGGGAACAGTAGGTTGGGGGATTCCTGACGCCTCTGGTGCGTTGCACCACATTAGCGAACCGTTGTTTCGGGGAGCAAATGCGGATTTGAACTTAACGCTAGCAATGTCAGTGGTGTTTTTTGTGGGGTGGTTCTATTGGGCGTTGAAGGCAAACGGTGTAGGCGGTTTTCTGCTCCATATCTTTGGTCCTCGGGGTGATTCGAAGGGTTTTTTGAAGCTTGTGTTAGTCGTCGTGTTTCTCTGTGTGGGAGTCCTTGAGCTCGTCTCAATCATGTTCCGTCCAGTCTCTCTCTCTTTTCGTTTGTACGGGAATGTGTTTGCCGGCGAAACTTTGCTTGAGACCATGTCGAATCTCGTGAAGTCGCTGGCACCGATCATCACCATTCCGTTTTACTTTCTTGAGTTACTTGTAGGTTTTGTACAGGCCCTTGTCTTCACTTTGCTGACCGCTGTTTTCACATTCTTGATTTGTGATCATGGTGATGATCACGCAGATGAAAAACACTAGTTCAGACGACGATCTCTCAAAATCCCTAAAGCTTTCTTCCGTCAGACCGTGGTCACACCGCGGGGGCGGTTGACACCCAAACCTAGTCCAAACCAACCTTAGATTCATTATATGAGCATTGTTACCAACCTCGCAGAAATCACCGGCAGTCTTCACATCGGTCTCGCCTCCCTAGGTTCCGCCTTGGCGGTTGGAATTATCGGAATGAGGGCGTCCGAAGCGGTAGGGCGCAATCCTGGAGCCGCGACACCCATCTTGGTTCAGGCGATCCTTAGCTCGGCGCTTGCTGAAGGGATTGTCTTTTTCGCAATCTTTCTCGGGAAGTAGACTAGTCCGTATTTTTCGTCGGTGTGGGGTCGGAATTCTTCCGCCCCGCACCCACTTTTCTCCGCTGTTTTCCAGCTATGTTCATCAACTTCTTCCTCGCTTCTCTCCCTAGTGATCTTATGGAGACCGCCTCTACCGTCGGCAAAACCTTCGGCTTCAGTACGTGGGCTTTTGTGGCACAGGTGCTGTCTTTTTCGATCGTTTGCGCCGCGCTTTACAAGTTTGCGTACGGCCCGATTTTGAAAGTGTTGGAAGAACGTCGTCAAAAGATCGAGTTCACCTATCGGGAGGCGGCTGCCATTAAGGTGCAGGTTGCCGACGCTGAGCAACGCGCCAACGACATTGTGGTGCAGGCGACGTCCGGAGCGCACAAAATCGTTGAGGAAGCGAAAGTTGCGGCGCAGCAATTTCAGGAGAGACAGATGCAGCAAGCGAAGCAAGACGCTTCTGAACTTGTTGCCAAGGCTCGCGAGGCGATCAAGCGCGAACACGACCAAATGTTGATTGAGTTAAAGTCCGAGGTTGCCCGACTGGTGGTTGATACCACTTCGAAGGTGCTTGGGAAGGTACTCACAGCCGATGATCAGCAGCGTTTGATTCAGGAGGCCAGTCGCGAACTAGCTGCCTAAGGCGACTTTTTACCCTTTATTTTAAAATGAAGCTCAGCAAAGAAGCTCGAAAGGGTGCTCGTCTTTTATTCAACGCTGCTTGCCCGAATGGCAAACTTGATGAGGCAAAGATTCGTCAAGTGCTCGTGAGTATTCAGGAGCGTAGACCTCCGCAAAGCGGGCAGATTTTGCATGAACTTTATCGCCTAGTTCGTCTTTCAATTGAGCAGAGCACAGCAACAGTGGAAACAGCCGTGGCGTTGAGTGCGTCTCAGCAGTCGGAGGTCCAAGCAGCTTTGCACCAACGTTTTGGTTCTGGAGTAAATGCAGCTTTTTCTCTCAACCCAGATCTCATCGCCGGCACTAGAGTGCGCGTTGGAAGCGATATTTACGACTCCAATGTCAGAGAGCGACTCGCTCGTTTGCGCCACGGTTTATCCCACTAGTTTCCTCATTGCCGGAATGGTTCGGCACAATTTTCTACTTTCATTTTACCGCATTTTCCAGCAACCCGAATTCCATGAGTAACATCCTTCAAGAAATCGCCAAGACGATCTCCGGTCTAAAGATTGACACGGTGCGTTCCAACGTCGGCGTAGTCCGCCAAGTCGGTGATGGCGTCGCCCGCATCGAGGGTTTGAGCAACGTGATGCTCAATGAAATGATCAAGTTTCCCGGCGGTCTTTACGGGATCGCTTTGAATCTTGAGGAAACGGAAGTGGGTGCTATTCTCCTCGGTGAAGATCGAGGCGTTATCGAAGGCATGGAAGTGGAAACCACTGGGCGCTTACTTTCTGTGCCCGTTGGGAAAGAGCTTTTGGGACGTGTTCTTAATACTTTGGGTGAGCCCATTGATGGCAAAGGGCCTGTTGGTTCCTCAGTCTCTTATCCGGTGGAGAAGATCGCTCCTGGCATTATCAAGCGGCAATCCGTGTCGCAGCCGATGAGCACGGGAATTATGGCTATCGACGCCATGATTCCTATTGGCCGTGGTCAGCGTGAGTTGATCATTGGTGATCGCGCTACAGGCAAGACGACTATTGCCATTGATACCATTATCAACAACGCGCGTATCAACAAGAAGAACGAGGGCAAGGAAGGCTTCCGTCCGATTTATTCGATCTACGTAGGGATAGGCCAAAAGAACGCTAACATTGCCCGTACCGTTGCGGTGCTTGAGGAGTCAGGCGCAATGGCCTATACCATCGTTGTTTCCGCGCCTGCCTCGGACACGGCGACGAATCAGTACCTCGCCCCATTCGCCGGTTGCGCGATGGGTGAATGGTTCATGGACAATGGGATGGATGCTCTGATTGTTTTCGACGATCTTTCCAAACACGCTGTGGCCTACCGTCAGGTGTCTCTTCTGTTGAAGCGTCCTTCAGGTCGTGAGGCTTATCCGGGCGATGTGTTCTATCTTCACTCCCGGTTATTGGAGCGTAGTGCGCGTTTAAGTAAGGCAGCTGGCAATGGTTCGCTGACGGCTCTTCCGATCATCGAAACACAAGCGGGTGATGTTTCCGCTTACATTCCCACCAATGTTATTTCCATCACCGACGGCCAGATTTACCTCGAAACCGACTTGTTCTATCAGGGGGTGCGTCCCGCTGTTTCCGTGGGGCTTTCGGTGAGTCGTGTCGGTTCAGCCGCACAGATCAAGGCGATGAAGCAAGTCGCCGGTAAGATTAAGGGCGACTTGGCCCAGTTCCGCGAGTTGGCGGCCTTCGCACAGTTCGGTTCAGATTTGGACGCCAAGACGAAGGCCCAATTGGAACGTGGGCAACGTATTGTGGAGCTCTTCAAACAGACGCAGTACTGCCCTATGCCAGTTGAACTTCAGGCCGCAGTTTTGTGGGCGATTCAAAACGGCTACTTTGATGATGTACCGGTTCTCGGGCTCAAAGCCTTCCAGAATCAGTTGCAGGACTACTTCGATACACGAAAGAGCGCGATCACGGCGGCGATCCTTGAAAAGGGAATGATTGACGACGCGATTACGGCGGATCTCAAGGCGGCTCTCGCTGAGTTCAAGCAGGGTTACAAAGCTTAACGGCGATGGCTGCCAATACTCGAGACATTCGCCGACGTATCAAGTCGGTTAAAAATACCGCGCAGATCACGAAGGCCATGCAAATGGTCGCGGCCTCGAAGATGCGGAAGGCCCAGCTGGCTGCGATTGCCAGCAGGCCGTATGCGCAGGAGCTTTCGCGCCTTCTGCTACCCTTTTCTAACGCGGTTAATGAGGATGAGAGTTTGGTGCATCCGTTGATGTCGGTTAAAGCCGAAGGTAAAGACCTCGTTCTTTTAATTTCAACCGATAAAGGTCTTTGCGGTGCCTTGAACACTAATATTCTTAGGGAGGTTTCTCGTTTCGCACCAGAAACTACAGAGTTTGTTTGTGTGGGTAAAAAAGGGGTGCAGTTTCTTGCACGGGCCAAGCGCACGGTGCTAGCAGACTTTCACTTAAAGGATAGTTTCCCCTTTCACGAAGCGAAGGAGGTTGCAAAGTTTTGCATCGAACGCTTTGCACAAGGTGACATCAAGCGGGTCGTCGTTTTGTACACGCATTACGTGAACACTCTGGTACAGGCGCCGAGCGAGCGCGTAGTGGTGCCAGTACAGTCATTCGAAGTTGGCCATGCGGAACTCGGGCACGACAACGAGAAGTCAGATACCGCAGTCACGCCAGAAGTGCCAGAGTACATTCTCGAGCCGAATGCCCGGGATTTCCTCGGTTCGCTCCTCCCTCATTTTGTCTGTTACAAAATTTTCCATCTCATTTTAGAGGCGCGTGCTTCCGAACATTCCTCGCGGATGGTTGCGATGAAGAACGCAACCGACAACGCCAAGCAACTCATCAAAGATCTCACGTTGGAATACAACAAGATCCGTCAGGCTAGTATCACCACAGAAATCCTTGAGATCGCTTCGGCGCAAATGATTCTCTCTTAGTTTTAACGTTCCACTTTACCTCTTCTCATGTCTGAAACCATTGCCGCCCAAGAAAATATAGGGTCCATCGTCCAGGTGATCGGGCCAGTTATCGATGTCGACTTCAGTGCCTCGGGCAAGATGCCGAATCTACTCGATGCTCTCGAAATTCATTACGATGTAAACGGTCATAACACCAAGCTCGTCCTCGAAGTGCAGCAACACTTGGGCGGATCTTGGGTACGTACCATCGCGATGAGCTCCACCGAGGGGCTCAAGCGCGGCTTTCCTGTTCTGGCCACCGGCGGCCCGATCTCTGTTCCAGTGGGACAGGGAGTTTTAGGCCGTATTTTCAATGTTACTGGTGACCCCACTGATGAGCGCGGTCCAGTTCCGCACACTAAGCGTTACCCGATTCACCGACCAGCTCCTCCTTTGGTCGATCAGGATACAAAGGCTGAGATTCTGGAAACAGGGATCAAGGTTATTGATCTCATTTGTCCGTTCACGAAGGGTGGAAAAGTCGGCGCCTTCGGTGGCGCGGGCGTGGGTAAAACGGTTGTTATCATGGAGTTGATCAACAACATCGCAAAGGGTCACGGCGGCTTCTCCGTCTTTGCAGGCGTGGGAGAGCGGACTCGTGAAGGAAATGATCTTTACCATGAGATGGCCGATTCCAAGGTCATCTGTCTCGACAAAATCGAAGACTCCAAGGTCGCGCTCGTCTACGGTCAGATGAATGAGCCCCCCGGTGCGCGTATGCGTGTGGCACTTTCAGCTCTCTCGATGGCCGAGTATTTCCGTGACGAGCAAAATCAAGATGTGTTGCTTTTCGTAGACAACATCTTCCGATTCTCCCAGGCCGGTTCCGAGGTCTCCGCACTGTTGGGTCGTACTCCCTCGGCAGTGGGTTACCAGCCCACTCTGGCTGCGGAAATGGGACAGCTTCAGGAGCGTATTACGTCGACCCGCAATGGTTCGGTAACGTCGTTTCAAGCGGTGTACGTGCCGGCTGACGATTTGACCGACCCCGCTCCCGCGAACACTTTCGCACATCTCGATTCCACGATTGTTCTTGAGCGTTCAATCGCGGAACTCGGCATTTATCCCGCGGTGGATCCCTTGGCTTCAACTTCCAAGGCGCTCGCGCCGGATATTGTTGGTGAGGAACATTATGCGGTTGCTCGCGGGGTTCAACGCGTTTTGCAACGTTATAAGGATTTGCAGGACATCATCGCCATTCTCGGGATGGATGAGTTGTCCCCCGAGGATAAATTGACTGTCTTCCGTGCTCGCAAAATCCAGCGCTTCCTTTCTCAACCGTTCCACGTCGCGGAAATCTTCACTGGTACTCCCGGTCAATACGTTCCGATTTCCGAAACGATCCGCGGATTCCGCGAGATTTTGGATGGGAAACATGACGATCTTGCCGAAGGTAATTTCTACATGAAGGGCGGCATTGATATGGCGCGCGCTTAGTGGGTCGCGTTCACCATGCGCCGGTTCTCTTAAAGGGACTCCGGCTCTTTCCGCTAATTTCTTCGAAAGATGTCTACTCTCAAACTCGAAATTTTCACACCCGATGCGGTCGCGTATAGGGATGACGTGGAGATGGTTCTCATTCCGGCTGAACTAGGCGACATGGGAGTCTATCCGATGCACGTGCCCTTCATGACACGCATCCTGCCGGGCGAGTTAACCGTAACCAAGGGTGGTGAAACGGTTTCATTGGCAATTGGCGAAGGTTTCGCGGAGATTACTCAGCGTAACGTCAGGATTCTGGTGGATATGGCCATTGAGGAGCGCTTCATCGATGAAAAGGCAGCGGAAGAGGCTGTGGCGCGTGCGCAGCAAGAAGTTCGTGAGGCTTTGATGGGCAGTCAGGTGGAAGCAGCAGCGCAGATCGCGCTCATGAAGTCACTCGCCCAGCTCAAGGTGCGCCGTCGTCAGTATTCTCCCGCCGCGAAGTAGTTGGAGTGGGTATTAGCACGCTCGTTTTCCTCGGGCACTGATCCACTTGCCTTTTCTGGTAATTTTTTCAAAAACCAGACCTTCAGTTTGGAAGGCTGCGAGCACTTCGGATTCTTGATTGCGCAAAACGCCCGAAAGCAGGAGGTGTCCCTCTGGGGTAATGGCCGAACTGATGACGGGCGCGGCTTGGATTAAAACGCCGCTAAAAAGATTCGCAGCAACGACGTCCCATGTACGCTCCGGTTTCCATTTGAGAACGTCGCTTCGTTTCAGTTGGATGTTGCTGAGACCGTTATTGAGCAGGTTCTCTTTTGCTGTGCGCAGCGCGAGTGCGTCAAAATCGGTTCCGAGAACCTCTGCGGCGCCGAGGAGCTTTGCGGACATCGCAAGGATTGCTGAGCCTGTGCCTAGGTCGAGGAAGGACCACTGAGTTTTTGCGAGGTGGCGTGCGACATCGGCCAAGTGACGAAGACACATCGCAGTGGTCGCGTGTTCTCCAGTGCCGAACGCGAGGCCTGCCGGTATCCAGAGAGTAGGAGCTGTGTCGGAGTTTTTGGCGTCATCCAGTTCGCTCTTTGTGCTGACTATGGCAAGCCTTCCTCGCACGCGGATTGGAGCGCGCTGAGGCGTATTTTGGGCAGTCAACCAAGTGGCCTCACTTGTGGTGCCACCATGTTTTATTTTTAGCGATTCCGCCTCCTCGGAGGTCAGTCCGTGCGCCTGAATTTTAGCAGTATTGGAACCGGCATTCTGGGTGACCATCACTCGCATGGGGCCGAGGTGCGCAAGTGTTTCAAACCAATCATCCGCCGAGGCAGCAGCAGCTCGGCGACTCCATGAAAAACGTTCTTCAATGAGTTGGTTCATAGCGCGTTAGTGCTTGGTGAAGATCATGATGTGTTGCTGAGGTAAGACGTTGAGGGTTTCCTCCCAATGCAGCGAAGGGAAGGCTTCAAACTCCTTGCGTGCCTGTTCGACACTCATTTTGTGCACACGTTTGATGTTCACTTTGGGATCCTCAGCTCGGAACTCTACCAGTACAATTCGCCCGCCCTTTTTTAGCGCGGAAACCATTGCTTTGAGCATTTCGTAGGGCTCATCGAATTCGTGGTAAACATCCACCAACAACATGGTGTCGATACTTTCAACGGGCAGTTTTGGGTCTGTCGTCGTTCCCAAGGTGGGCGTGACATTGGACACGCCGCGGCGCCCCATATTGCGGTGGAGCAAGTCGAGCATTTCTTGCTGGATGTCTACGGCAAATACCTTGCCGGTTGGGGTAACTGCCTGAGCCATACGCCAAGAGAAGTAGCCGGATCCTGCCCCAATATCAGCGACGCTCTCGCCTGGTTTTAGATGCATGGCGTCCACTAACAAATCAGTGCGTTCCTCCGTTTCGCGCTCAGGGCGTTCCAACCATCCCGACGCTTGGTGCCCCATGACATGAGCTATTTCACGTCCCATATAAAACTTCCCGATACCATTGGGGTCGTGCTCCGTTCTCGTCTCGTAACGAGGGGAATCTTGTGCCGCAACGATGGGAGCAGTGAGCAGTGGGAGGAGTAAAAACAGGGCGCGCATTATCTTTTTCTGGAGGAGAGTTCGAAAGGTTTAGAGCGTCTTTGCCTAAAAGGCGAATCCGAAGGAGAGATGCGCTGCGCCCCAATGTTCGCTGGGGCGTTGGTCTGGGTTAATCCCGAGATCGAAGCGCACGGGCCCTACGGGGAGCGCGTATCGGAGTCCTATTCCGACGGCACTGCGGAAGTCGTTAGTGGGCAGTTGCCCGCCCTGGAGGGAGAGACAGCCGGTATCATAAAACAAGGCGCCTCGTAAATTTTGCCAGATGGGAAAGTCGGACTCCGCGTTGAGCAGTGTGTAGGAGGAGCCTCCCGTGGGGTAGCCGTGACTGTTGGCATTGCCCAGTTCGCGTTCTGGGAAGCTGCGTACGGTGGTGGAGCCGCCGAGAAAGTAACGCTCGTCGATGGGGACGGACGCACGCCTGGAGAGCATTCCGAAACGCGCGCTTGCCCCAAAGCGGATACGGCCGGGGAGCGGGTAATGCCACGCAGCTCGGCCAGAAGTTCGCTCGAAAGTCGCCCCTCCTGTGAGCGTATTGGTGTCCGTTAGAATGGCTAAAATGTAGCCTCTACTTGGATTAAACACACTGTCCCGCTTGTCCCAAATTGCGGAGAGACCGGCGGTGCCGACTTGATAGGAAGTCGCACCAATTTCTTCGATCGGGATCTGGCTGGAGGCGATTTCCACCGTTCGAACCTGACCAAAAAGAGCGACTTGTAGCGGTTGGAAAATGCGCCGTGACAATTCACCACGCGTACCAGCTTCGTGCTTCTCATATCCCAACTCCAAGCGGCTTCGCAGGAAAGCACGGGCGACAAATTCAGTTCGCGTTTCAAAAAGCCAAGGATCCGAGAGGATTGTTTCCAGCGCTAAGGCACGTTGCGAGGCATTGAGTTCAACGCTGCCTTGAAGCCCTTGGCCAAAAAGGTTGCGGTTGGATAAACGCACCCCGCCCATAATCCCCTCATAAGTTCCGTAACCAATTGATAATCCGACTTCTCTGGACTTGGCCTCTTTGAGCTCAACCTGAAGTCTTAGCGTGCCGCTGGAAATCGGCACTGGAGTGATGCTCAGTGAGTCGAAAAGACCGGAGGCGAGTAAGTCCTGTTGTTTGTTAATGAGGCGTTCTGGATCGTAGGGGCGATTCTGCAGA
>Ga0209597_1000377_pt1 | contig 29705 bp, 31 predicted proteins | sample M_140625_MF_Meta_FD_187316 | JGI IMG/M metagenome (GOLD analysis project Ga0209597, IMG submission 187316) | Freshwater microbial communities from Lake Montjoie, Canada to study carbon cycling - M_140625_MF_MetaG (SPAdes) (version 2) | ecosystem: Environmental > Aquatic > Freshwater > Lake... | reverse complement strand
TACCATCTAAATTCATTAAATAGCATTTTACGCTTAAACAAGGGTATTTATCTTGAATAGATGTACCAAAAGTTGTTAGATTTTCAATATGATAGGCAATTTCTTCTGATTCTACTAAATCAGTTCCATCTGGTTTATAATATTTTTTATAAGCCCCGCATTTCATATGGTCAATCACAATGATTTCTTTAATATCATGTAAACTCATAGCTAAACTAATGTGTGAATCAATAGTTTGTTTCCAAGCATCACAAAACGGTAATTTATCTGTTTTATTGTAGCCAAGACTTGCACCTGCAATAATAAATTCATCATAATTGTTATTGTAACCTAATTTATTCATAAAACGAACAGCATCATCAATTAATCTGAAATCGATACAAGTTAGTACAAGTGCTTTGGCTTTATGAACAATTAATTGATTTTGGGTTGGGTAATATGAATGATTGTCCTGATTCGAATTTGAATTATTTCTAATTGATAAGATTATTATAATACATATCATAAAAAAAATGATTGAATACAAAATAATAATAGATGGATCCATTTATTATTATTGAGAAAAAATATATAAAATAATTATATAGAAATCTTTATATTTTTATAAAACTACATTATAAATGTATTGATTGATTATGAGATCAAATATAATTATTATAATTTTACTATAATATATCTCTAGCACACCAAAAGTACAATAATTAAATATGCGTATATTCTATAATTTTATAATAATATAAAATTAGTTGTAATACAATGGGAAGATCGTATAATTCTTTTATTTTTATATAGTAACCATGATCTAGCTACAAAATATAAAAATGGGAGGATGAATAGTAACATGGGAAGATCGTGTAATTCTGTTATTTCTATATAGTAACCATGATTTAGGTACAAAATATATAAATGGGAAGATGAATGGGAACATGGGAAGATCACATAATTCTGTTATTTCTATATAGTAACCATGATTTAGGTACAAAATATATAAATGGGAAGATGAATGGGAACATGGGAAGATCAATTATATTTATATTATTTTAATTAAAAAATAATTATTATACCAACTATTTATTTTACAGTACAAACCTAATTAAATTACTATAAATTTATAGTAATTATTTATGGACATAAATTTAAGTTCTACCATATTAAATAATTTTTTATTTCGGATTTATCAAATTTTGTTTTATTAATATCAATCATTTTATTAGTTACAATATCTTTTTTAGTACATCTAATACCAGTAGTAATACCAGTAATATGTAATTTATTTATTTTTCTCACGATTGAGATTGGATTAGTCTTACATTGTATATTATATTTGGTTAAAAATTCATTACATTTTTTTACTAATTCATCCGATGTTAATAATATTATAGTATCTGTATATTCAGTATCTTCCATAACTATATATTTTACAAATGATAGTTCTATTGATGCAGTATTTTTATCTAGTATCTCTTTTTTATCTAGTATTGGAGTACACAATTGGTTTACATGATTAACAAGATGGACTTTTCGTTGTTGTAGCACTGTGTTATCCAAAAATAGTATTTTACATTCCATCATGATATTATTTTTGAATGCTGTCTTACTGATTTGTTTTCGTGTATGTTCCAATATCATAATGTTTTCACTCAAATGAGTTTCTTTGTTTCGTATAGTTTCCAGTAACTCTTTATTTTCAACTTGATCTTCATCCTCGACACTACGTCGTTCGTTTTTTATGGAGAATAATTGATCATTCATCTTTTTTATTTCGTCCATGATAAATCCGATGAGTACCCGTATACGTCCTTTCAGTTCTAGGCATTCTTTCATCGGTAACCATTTACCGTTAGTGAAATAATAATACCATCCATCATGATAAAAAAATTCATCTTTATACAATAAATACAATGCGTCTGCACAGTCTGCTTCAACGAGTTCATATCGATTATACCGTAGTAACTGCAATAATTTATTTTTACTCGTGGTCGTTTTGTATTGTTGAAAAGCGTCATTATCATCCATGGTAGCATAAAAAAATAGGATACGTATGGAATCGGATTCAGAATATGTCATATCGCTCCAGGCTTTTATACAATCCTCTTTCGTAAAAGTAGTAGACCGTTGTGTAAAGGCTATCCACGCAAGAATACCATTTTTACTAGCCCGAGAAACCGTATACAATAATTGACCGATCGTTGACCATGATGTGAAATCAGTAGCACGTTGATCGGAAACGAACGAAAGTAAACAAGTAACTTCATACATTGCTTCAGAAGGAGTAGTGGGTGTTACAAAAAATGTATTTTTTACAGGAGGTAACGTAGGAAATGTGTCAAGGAGAGTTTCAAATAAATTATGTGAATGATCCATGATTATTTTTTCTGGAATACAACATCCAGAAGTCATTTTATGTATATACAAGAAAATATATTTTTAATTTTGAATTATGAAATTGTAAAAAAAGAATTGTAAAGTATAAAAATAAATATAATAATAAATGATTTGAAATTGTAAAAAAATAATATCTTAAAGATAATAGTAAAAGTAGTAAATCATGAAGGATAAATTCATAGTAAAAATACTTATTGATCCAGAAAATGAAGAAAGTGGATACAAAGAAATTCGCTTTAAATCAAGGAAAGAAATATCAGATATGTTAAAAATACCCATGAATAATATTATCACAATGATTAATCATAACTTTAAGTGTGTCCATCCTAAACATAAGCATTTAAAAGGTATAACAATTGAACGAATTATTTATGATAATGAACAGGATAAATATAATATTCCAGATGCTGCAGAATTTAGAAAACATTTATTAGAAAAAATATCATAATCAATTTATTTTATAGTAGTACTACTATAAAAAAGCATAACTTTTACCTTGTCGACCGTTTTCTGATTCTACTAAATCAGTTCCATCTGGTTTATAATAAAATAAATAACACAACTTTTTCATTCTATTTATTTGCTATAACAGAATAAGTAGTATTTATATTATTTATTCAGTATATTCACTGAATAAACTATTATATTAATTTACATTCTGTTATAGGAAGTTTTGGGGTAAGGCCTTTTGTGAAAAGGCCTTGATAAATAAAATGAAAAAGATGTGATTTTGTTATAGTTTTCTATAATGTTTTCGTGATTTTTTTGATTTAGTACGCTTATTTTTATTTTTTCTAGAACATTTACCAAGTGTTTTCATAGTAGTATTGTTATACGCTTTTTTAAGTATATTCAAAAGTATCTCTTGTTGTTCATCTGATAATAATTTAAATAATGTGTTAACATCCAATGTTACGAGACTAGTACGATAGGTCGTATTAACATGTACTTCATTCCAAAACATCTTTTCAACTTCATAGGATAATTTATCCAATATTGTATTAAACATACGATCTAGCATGAGAGACATTTTTTTATTGTCTTGTAAATAAAACGAGATATCATATTTATGATGTCTATGGTGTTTTAGACCAGAGAATTCATTCAATAACATAGATATTTCTCCTAATAGATCAAGAAATTCACGATTATGACTAAAAAAGAGTAAAAGGATGATAAATAATATAATTTTTACACTGGTTTCTATATTAAAATTTCCTTGGTGATATGGAGTTGGTATGGACTGTATCTCCATCTGTCGTTGATTCTTACGAGAAGATCGTGAACTTAAATCTTTTCCGCTCATTTTATAAAATAACAAAGAAAAAAATAAAAAAAAGAAAATCCAAAGTCTTGATGATAACATTTATTACGTACTATCATTGACTTCCATACGAATAATTCATTGTATTTCATTGATGAGTGTTTCCAGTATCGCTGCGTTGGACATTCGTGATTTTTATGGTTACCTAGTATCTAGTTTCATTTTTTTTACTAGAGTTTTTACTAAAAAAATGAAAATTATAAATTATAATAATATGATTTATCTTTATCACCATGTCTACAACATCAAACGAATTGATCTTGGATCAACAGCAGCAAGTATCTGTATATGAAATCACCTTGACCGATTCCGCTACTGAATTACAATTTTTATCAATGGAAGATGCTCATCGTACCATGTTGACGTACGTGAACGAGGGTACGGAATTTTCGTTTATGCTTCGTAATACCCGTCGTGGAGGTAAAGCGTATCAACGAATTGCGGAATGGAATCGTCAATTTCAACAACAAGAAGTAATCCAAGTTCAAGAATCAACCGAAGAACAAGACATAATCCAAGAACAAGTAGTACAAGACGTAATCCAAAAACATGTACTGGTACAGAAAGACAAGCAACCACGTGTACGATTAACAGAAGAAGAACGAAAAGAACGACAACGTGCGTCTTCGTTAAAATGGTATCATGCCAATAAAGAAACAAAGGTAAAAGAAAAAGTAAAACCGACTTCGTACGATGAATTTTCACAACAACGAAAAGAATATTACAAGACGTATTATGAAAACCATCGTGAAACGATCAAGAATCGAACAACGGAATGGAATAAGAAAAAACGTGAACAAGAAAAAGAAATTGAACAAGAACAGGATAAAGAAAAAGAAAAACAAGAACACCCGATCGAATCATCTGTATAAATATAACTATTTTTAATTTTATAGTAAACCCTACTATAAAATGTATATATAGCAAATAAATAGAATGAAAAAGTTGTGTATTTATTCACTGAATATACTCAGTATATTTATTGTAACATCATACATTCTGTTATAGTAACATCATACATTCTGTTATAGTAACATTTTTGGTACGGGTTTTTGTGAAAAAGCCGTGTGAAAAACCGTGAAGACTTTCTACTTGATATTTTTAACATAGAGTAATTGACACAAAAAAAATAAATAGTTAAAAATAGGTAAATGAGTTTAACCAAAACCAAAAAGAATCACAAATATGAAATGTCTAGTTCTAGTTCATCAGACAGCGATTGTTCGTATGATCAGAGAGCAAAATCTAAAAAATCATGTGACGAAAAAAAATCAAGAAAACATTATACAAAAGAATGTGAGGTAGTCGTTACGGAATGTGTTCTTGAAAAAAAACAAGATTGTTCATGTGGTGCCAAACCATCCGAATGTAAATGCAATTATAGGTTTTATAAAGGAGACCAAGGAGACAAAGGTGATTGTGGGGAACGAGGTGAAAAAGGTGAAAAAGGTAGCAAAGGGGATTGTGGCATTAAGGGTGATCAAGGAAATAAAGGCGATCGTGGTGAAAAAGGCGACAAGGGAGAACAAGGCGATAAAGGTGACAAGGGAGAAGTTGGTTGTATCGGACCTAAAGGCGATCATGGCGACAAGGGTGACAAGGGGGATAAAGGTGACAAAGGCGATAAAGGTGATCACGGAGAAAAAGGATGCAAAGGTGACATGGGTTACAAGGGAGAAAAGGGTGATAAAGGAGAACAAGGTGTTCCGGGTTGCAAGGGTCAAAAAGGAGATAAAGGTGATAAGGGAGAAAGAGGAGAAAAGGGTGATAAAGGAGAACGAGGTGAAAAAGGTGATTCTGGTTGCAAAGGTGACAAGGGTGATACTGGAGAACAAGGATGTCGTGGTATTAATGGTGATTGTGGTCCTAAAGGTGATAAAGGGGATACGGGACACTGTGGTCCAAAGGGTGAAAAAGGCGATCATGGAGCATGTGGTGATAAAGGTAGTCAAGGTTCAAAAGGAGACAAGGGTGATAAAGGCGATAAAGGAGAAAAAGGGGATCACGGAGATGAAGGTCTAAGTGGTCCAGCTGGTCACAATGGATGTAAGGGTGATAAAGGTGATACGGGTTCAACTGGTCCAAAGGGTGATTGTGGATCGATAGGTCCATGTGGTCCGATGGGTCCAAAAGGTAATACGGGTCCAAAAGGTGATACGGGTTCAACTGGTCCTCATGGTGATACGGGTCCAAAAGGTGATATGGGACCAGTAGGTCCTAAAGGTGATCGTGGTGATACAGGTGCGACTGGATCTACTGGTGCCAAAGGTGATAAAGGTGATAGAGGGCAAAAAGGAGATGATGGAGAAATGGGACCATGCGGACCTCAAGGAGAAGAAGGTGATAAAGGAGAAACTGGAGAAGAAGGATGTAAAGGAGATAAAGGTGATACTGGTCAAGATGGACCACAGGGTTCAAAAGGTGATCAAGGTCCAGTAGGTCCTCAAGGTCCACCTGGTCCAACTGGTCCAACGGGCACACAAGGACTAACAGGTTCACAAGGAGTTACGGGTGCTACAGGTGCTACAGGTCCTATAGGTCCGATTGGTCCACAAGGTCTTGTTGGAGATATAGGTCCCCAAGGGGAAACAGGTCCTCAGGGGGAGACAGGTCCACAAGGTTCTCAAGGTTCAACTGGACCACAAGGATTAACTGGCGCAACAGGTCTTGCAGGAGCAATGGGTCCAACAGGAGCAACGGGAGCAACAGGATCAATCGGTCCAATTGGTCTTACAGGATCAACAGGTTCAGTTGGACCACAAGGATTAACTGGTGCAACTGGTCCTATAGGAGCAATCGGTCCTGTAGGAGCAATGGGACCAGTTGGACCACAAGGATTAACGGGACCACAAGGATTAACTGGAGCAACTGGTCCTGTAGGAGCAATCGGTCCAACTGGAGCAACGGGTTCAATCGGTCTAATAGGTCCTATAGGTCTTACAGGTGCAACAGGTTCAATCGGTCCAATAGGTCTTACCGGACCAGTTGGACCAAAAGGAGACGCTGGTGTTTCTTCACACTTGTACGTATTCGCAACATCCGAGTCGGTATCAAATAACAATTTTGTCGGACTAGGAAATTCATCGAATGATGTATTGCGTAATACAATTGTTGTTGGAACTTCTTGTATCGCCACTACACTCGTATTTAGTATTAGAGAATTGTCAAATTCGAGTTCGTATACAGCAACCATTTATGTAAATGGAGTACCAACGTTGTTTCATGCCACTATTCCAAATGGAAGTACAAGTCATAGCACAGTTGCAAATATATCATTGCCTCTAACTCAATTTGATTTAATTAGTATCCGTTTCTCTGGTTCAACGTTATCAAACGGATTATGCGCAACACTTTGTTAAAGATGTAAAATTTAAAATTATCTTATACAAAATCAATAGATTGATTAAAAAACAAATAATAAGTAATAGAAATAATATGAATTATATTCTACCTACTCTTCTTACAACATCCTATTCATATGGGTTTTATCGTGCGTATACATTACCCATATGGGATATACATAGTCATGCTAGTTATAAAGATAAGATCAAAGAGTTCTCTATTTGTATCGCAGCAAGTTCGTTCAATGGTCTCCTATATGTTCTTCCACCGACCTGTATCGTACAATATATGAAACTCGGAATTCGTATGTCAGATATTAACCATGGATATCATATAAATTATAGAAATAGAGAATGCTGGCAAGAATTGGGTTTTCGTCATCCCAACCTTTTTTGACGCACCTTGACCAAATAAAACACCGTCTTATCACTCAATTTTATTTGCTATAACAGTTTTTAGTAGTACTTTTACTATTTATTCAGTGAATATACTGGATAAATGTATTGTAACATCATAAATTCTGTTATAGTACCATTTTTGGTACGGGTTTTTGTGAAAAAGCCGTGAAATAAAAGTGATGAACAATCGAATCGGTAAAAAAATAAAAATTTTACTAAAAAAGTAAGTCTAGTTTTTTTACAACTTTATTTTTATATAACAGTGAGTAGGTCTTGTAAAAATAGTAACTACATGTTACGTAACAATCACGTAAAAAATGAAAATCAAAATTATAATATAATAATTGTACCTCACGACGACCACAAGCGCTTTTACATTAACCATGGAAATGAAACCGTATCACTTTACTAAGTTTTGCAAGTATGCCTTTATTGGTTGCTTCAAAATGGATTGTAACTTTGCCCACAGCGAACTCGAGTGCCGAAAGGGCTTGACGTACGCTACCACAGGCGTTGATTTTATTGAACCCACAGAATTACTTGATTCATTTCTTCCACGATTTATCGTGCGATTAAATGATGACGACGATGACGACGATGACGACGATGACGACGACAAGGAACCGCCATCGTCCATGTCCCTCTCTCAATTAACGGCCATTCAAGAAACACAAGAGTACAAGGAACTACGAACTGCCTATCTACCTAAACGATTACTTCAATTGGGTAAACAACGCACGCTTCATATGGTGCGAGAATACAGCAAGTTGACGATGACGTATGGCGAACAAGATATGGAGTTTAGCGATGAAGAAATGGATTGTGAATAAAATAGATTGGATTTGATTTGTGATACGATACAAGAATAAATAAAAAAGAAAAAAAAGAAAAAAAAGAAAAAAAATAAAATACAAGTCATTTATGTAGTCTAGGGACTACATAAATATTTACCTTGTCGACTGTTTTTGTTTTGTCTTATTTTTCATTGTATTTACAAATATTGTATCATTATATATCGTGTTTTTATGTATATTTTTAATTAAAATAATTAAGAATACTATTTTATTGAAAACGGTCGACAAGGTAAAATATGCAATTACCTATTCGAATACAACAAAAACCCATATATGACATGTAACTAACTGATAGTACAACGTTTTGATTGTAGTGGAACGATAGACATTTCATGTTGATTTTCTTCATGAAATTCTTTCGAAGTATCAAGTATTTCTACTGGATCTTCTGTACAAAAATCATGTATCATTTTATTCATAAATTCATCCCATTGTTCACGTTCCTTTGCAAGTGCTAGTTGTTTCTTATGTATGATTTCTTCTTTTTCTTCTATTTGTTTATAATACGTATCCAACATGATTTCTTTATGGAGTACATTGGCATGTTTTCGACTTGCATAATCGTGTTCTTGATCCATCTGTTCTTTTTTACGTTCAAGATTTTTTTTCTCTTGTTCAAATGTAAGTAGTGATAGTTGATACGTTTCCTGCATATGTTGTAGTTGTTCTTGTAATTGACATAATCTTGCTTTTTCTAATATAATGTTTTGTTTTTCTTCTTCAAACTTTTCTTTTTCTTCTTCAAACTTTTCTTTATCTTCTTCAAACTTTTCTTTATCTTCTTCAAACTTTTCTTTTTCTTCTTCAAACTTTTCTTTTTCTTCTTCAAACTTTTCTTTTTTACGTGCAAATACAATTTTATCCATTATCAACTCTTTTATATCTTGTGGTTCATCGGTGTCCTGAACTCGTTCTTGTAGTTTGTGTTTTGTGCGTGTTTTCATTCCTTTTCATCTTTACAAGATAATAAATAATTACATAAATAATTACATGAATAAATAAAAAAAATATCAATCAAACAAACATTATAAACCATATTATTCTATTCTATACTACCCATTACGTATGGTAGAATACCATTTTCTATCATCGAAATAGGAAATATACTGTCTTGTAATTGTTTTTTCCATTCTGTATACATACGTTGTTGATAATCACGTACCATCTTACGTAATAAATCATTATGAGTATGACGATCGATCCAATCCAATACGGATACACCTTCTTTTGTAGAACAAAATTGAACTCCTGCATCTAGTAAACACTGAACATGTTCCATATAACCATATCCACTACACGCCGCAAAAAATGGTGTGACACCATTGTTATCCTGTTCATTTACATCTAGTCCTAGTGAAACAAGATACTGTATCATTCCTTTATTCGAATAGGGTCGTAAGCAGAGTAGCCAATGAGGTACGACATCCCATACCATTTGATTTAGCTCTTGTTCCAATCGTCGTTTTCGTTCCAAGGTAATGGCAGTATATTGTGCTTCCGTAATCCAATTTGACGCATGAAGTAATAAGTGACCGATTCGATAATCCGCCCCTTTTGTAATACACCAATGAACGAGTTCAAGTTGATGTGTTTTAACCAGAATTGATAATATCGATCTTCCTTTTGGATCGAGTTGATTCATATCGGCACCAGCGTCACATAATTGTATTATTTTTTTTTTCAGAATGATACTGTCGTAGTACTGTGAATCGATATAGGAATAACAATAATGATGCAATAAAGGCATATCTCCATATGTTTCATGATAGTATAAAGAGGACGTGTCTGTAGTGGATAACAATGGAACCAACATGTCCCAAATCAGAAAGTTTTGTGAGGAACAAGCGACTAGTAATTGACCAATGGTAATATGGGTACGTAATGGAAGTAATATGATTACTTTTCTCCAATTACATAGACGACATGCTTGATATAATTCATTATCAAGTACTGTACGTTCGAACGGTTGTTGCATAGTATGTATTGTATATAATAATTTATGCTTCAAGCAAGATTAATTTCATTTTTCAAATCGTGTTTATGATTCATAATAATACACAAGGTCTTGAAAAAGTTGTGTTATTTATCTTGTGGTAGTAATGATAATGATGCGGGAGGTATCATAAGTAGTTGTGTATGCCCACATTCTTTCCATGTGACAACAGTTTCCGTATTGCTAGATAGAGTACAAATTGGACAACATGATGGTGATGGATTATGAGATCCGATTCTTGAAATCGTTGATGAAGAGCGTTTACGTTGTTGTAATTGAACATGTAATTCAACATGATCTTTTTGTAATTGATCAAACATGTCTTGCTGGGTTTTATCTTTTTCTTTCTTTTTCTTGTCGTTTTCTTTTTTCTTTTCATCTTGGTATCGAGTAGGATAACGTGTTGTAAAATCGTTCATCTACACCATATCTAATAGAAAAATAAAAATAAAAATAAAAAGAAAAGTATATTTTTGAAATTCACGGCTTTTTCACAAAAACCCGTACCAAAAATGTTACGATAACAGAATGTATGATGTTACAATAAAAATGTACTCAGTATATTCACTGAATAGATAGTAAAAACTGTTACGGCAAGTTTTGGTGTATCCGCTCTGAGAAGAGTAAGCCCTTGGATTAGTAACCTTTTTCTTCTTCTGTATAATGATGTAACAAAATACCCGCTCGACACATAATAGTACGACATGGATAGGACCACCCTTTAAAATAAGAAGGAAATAACGCACTACATTCGGTCTTTACTGATAATTCTACCGTCGTATGAAAAATGATACATACTGCTCTCATAAGTAGACAAAGATCTGATGATCGAGAATGATGAATCGTATCATCTAGTGATGTGCTATGATATGAAATACAATTCCATTCTGGACATGCAGATACATATTGATAGGTTTGTTTAGCTACATTTCGGATGATATTTGATGCTAACCTAGTCCATACATAACATGCAGTATCCTCATTCATACTATATTCAAATGCCTGGGATAGTATTTCTATAGGAAGACATGTTTGTTCTGATACAAGTTGAATATAATGTGGTGAAAAACAATTGTATGTATACGTACTCATCTAGTACTAGTAGTATGTACCTTTATATCTTTTTTCATAGAATGGTAATAATAAAGATTATAACACGGCTTTTTCACAAAAACCCGTACCAAAAATGTTACTATAACAGAATTTATAATGTCACAATAAATTTACTCAGTAATTCACTGAGTAAATAGTAAAATTACTACTAAAAACTGTTATAGCAAATAAAATTAAGTTATAAGATGGTGAATAAACTCCATGGATGCATGTTGGTAATGTAAATAGGGACAATATTGTCCATTCGACTAACCACATTTTAACCTACATGCTGAAACGTCTGTTTCATATTAACACTGCATGGTACGTTAAAAATAAGGAGATTTCACATAACCAGTTTGTCCAGGATGAAGATAGGTACAGTGCTTATTTTTACACGTGCGTTCATACATACATTTATAGATAAACCCGTGGGTAAATATCAAAACAAAGGTCACGTTAAAACACTTTTTAACCTAAATTAAATTAGTAAAAAAAGTTAATTATTAAAAAAAAGTTAATTATATAAATGTCATTAGAATCGTTAGAATATTATAAAAGTCCAGATGGATATAAAAAAATTAATGAAACCTTACGATCTCAAACGCTAACAGATGGTAGCGAAATAGCAACTTATATTGCAGATATCGATTCTTATATGAATTATTCAAATAGCGGAAAGGTAGTTTATAGAGGAATCGGAAAGGAAATGTTACAAAAGAAATTTTTAGAAAGAGCATATTCAAGTTCTACAACAAGTATTGAAATTGCAAAACGTTTTGCATTAAAAGGGTGTACTTCCACCATTTCAAATTGTTATATTTTAATTATAACTATTCCGCCTACCATAAAATCCTATAAATATACTGAAAAATTAGATGATGAAAGTGAAATACTTCTTCAACGAGATATCATGTATATATTAGTTGGACAACCTTTTTTAGAAAACGGGTTTAAAATGCAACATTGTATTATTTATCCTGACGAAGAGTATAAAGGTAAACCAACTCCTTCTTTTTTAGATATTGATCCATATAACAGAGCCAAATTAGAACAAATACAATATGATAATTTGATTTCAAAGTTGTTAGATGTAGATTTATCACAATATGGTGGTAAAAAACAAAAAAGTAAAAAAGTTAAAAAAAGTAAAAAAGTTAAAAAAAGTAAAAGACATCATAAAAAAAGTAATAAAACTCATCGTAACTAAACTAATTTTATTATTACCCCAACACTTGCTATAAAACAATAGACAAACTAAGCCTATTATTACTTGATTCTAGCTATTCGAATAGAACGTTTTTTACTCACAACTTTTTCATTCTACTTATTTGCTATAACAGAATATTTATTTAGTATATTCACTGAATAAACCATTATATTAATTGACATTCTGTTATAGCAAGTTTTGGGGTATTCGCCCTGAGCGGAGTAAGGCCTTTTGTGAAAAGGCCTTGTTTTTACTTTTTCGGTGTTTCTTTTTTATTCCCTTTGCAGCATTGGTTGCTCCAGAAAGAATAGTGTCAATACTACTATCAAGACTCGCATTTTTTTCTCGCTTCGTTACATATGGATAATAGATACAGTCTTCATTCGTTACAATAAAAGAAGTCAAATAACTTGTAAATTCTGAATAAAGTTCATTGGTAGACGTTAATACACGATCAGCATAATTTATATTTTTTGATAGTAATGGACATTGGTCAATCGACGGTACAAAATTCTCAAAATAGGAAGTTAATCGTACACTACCTTTTCCAAAATCAAATGTTATTTTTCTAATCTCTTCTAGCTTTGACTGAAGTCGTGGACTTTGTAAATTAATACTACGCTGAATCGTATCATAAATTGTAGTAAAAAATCGATAATAAATAGATAGAGAAGATAATGGGTAAAATGCTTTATCTTTATTTCTTGCAAAGATGCGATACGGGAATAATAAATATAGTCGTGATTCGGCATCATTACTTTTACAAGACCCACTTGCAGAATCCGTAATCATATACCATGAAATCGAAATCATTCGATAAAAACAACAACGGAGATACATAATACTCTCTAATGGAGGTAAGTCATAACAACTAGCAAAAACGGGTTTGGTGGATATTGAACTTGTACCATACATTTGTTTACCCGTTGAATCAAACTCTCTCCCTTGATAGTGAATGGTTACTACTAGAAAGGTTGTTGTATCTTTTGATAGTGCTAGCATAGGAATCGAATGACATGTTGCAGTCGAATCAAAATAAATTTCAACATACGTAGGATAACATTGAATGGTACAATAATATTCCGATGAACCACAATGAAGAATCACGCAATATGTATCTTTTTTTAGCATAGTAGAGGTGCTACATATCGCAATAAAATCAAATACAGATATTGGTTTCTGTTCCATAGAAAGATGAATCATGTTGAGTGAAGAGTACTATTTATAATAATCGTAACATTTTTTTATATTGAAATAACACGGCTTTTTCACAAAAACCCGTACCAAAAATGGTACTATAAGAAAATTTATGATGTGTAAATATAACAAAACATAGATTTACTCAATTACTTATTGATGCTGGTATAAAAATTCAATTCGATAAAATTAATGGTAATAAAATATATATAAAGCAAAAATAATAAAATAGTCAAGATCTTATTGAAAAAGTTATATAAAATAATATAATTAATACGTAACTATACACAAATACTATATGTAAATTATGTTATACTACATGAAATACAGTAATACGATTATGAAAATATTTATAAGGTTTCTATTTTACAAACCTTATCATGAATGTAATAAAAAATAGAAACCTTATTTTTTATAATACAGGTATGATTTACCTATAATAATAGAAACACTTATATAAGGTTTATATTTTAAATTAATAGAAACCTTATTTTTTATAATACAGGTATGATTTAATTATACATATAATAATACATTATAAATAATGTAAAACCAAATTATTTATTTTTTTGTAAACTATTTTTTTTATAAAACTTTTTATTTTTTTTGTAGATTACTTTTCAAAACCAAAACTATTTTGGATTTTTGTACATTTAGGTATGTAAAAAGTGTAATGATAATGTAACAAAAATGTTACTATAACATAATCTTGTATAGTAACATTTTTGGTACGGGTTTTTGTGAAAAAGCCGTGATAAAAATGAAAATCATGATTTATATAATACTTTCTAACATAAAATAGACACAATGGCTGCTGTCGCTTCGTCCGATTGTTCCGTTTGTACTGATCCTTTTAATAAAATGAGTCGAAAACCAATTATATGTACCCATTGTTCATATTCAGCATGTTTTTCGTGTGTCAAAACCTATTTACTTGGTACCGTTCACGAAGCACATTGTATGAATTGTCGTAAGGAATGGAATCTCGATATGTTGAATGAACAGTTTACAAAATCGTTTTTACATGATGAATATCGAAAAATGCGAGAAATCGTCTTGTTTGAAGAAGAAAAAACGTATCTCCCCCCCTTGCAAGAAGAGGCGGAACGATTAATTGGTCTCGACCGTTTGGACAAAAAACTTCACGAGATTGAACGCAAGAAACGAGAGAATGATCAAAAAGAAGATCAATTGGTTAGTGAACAACGTCACATCATGCGTCAATTACAAACCGAATCCCATGCAATCACACACCAACGTGTTGAATTGTTTCATAAAAATACACGACATGTACAAAAAGAACGTAAAGAATTCATCATGAAATGTCCCATGGAAGCATGTCGTGGGTTCTTATCGTCCAAGTACAAGTGTGGGTTATGTGAATCAACTATTTGTAAAGATTGCCATAAACGCAAGGAAGAGGATCATGAGTGTAATCCTGATGATGTCGCCACGATCACTGAATTACATAATAGCACGAAACCATGTCCAAAATGCCATTGTCGTATTTACAAGACAGATGGATGTGATCAAATGTTTTGTATTCAATGTCATACGGCATTTTCGTGGAAGACTGGACAAATTGAATCCGGTGTGATACATAATCCTCATTATTTTGAAGCATTACGAGCGGGGAACATTGTGGACATTAGGCATCGAGCATTACAAGGAGGATGTGGTCCCATGCCTGGTTTTTACATTGTACGAACATTTATGCGTATAGCGACACCTCAAATTCAATCGCAATTGACACAACTCTACCAAAGTTTAACACATCATCGTCAAGTCACAATGCCGAATTTGACCCATCGTGAAAATCGAGATAAAGATCGGATTCATTATTTAATGGGTAATTTGGACGAGAAAAAATTCAAACAACGGTTGTATGTGTTTCATCAAACGACGTTACGAAAACGAGAAGAACAACAAATCATGGATTCGTATGTGACGATTGGCGAGGAATTGTTTCGAACAATGGATGGAAACAATACGCAAACGGTGTTGACGCAATTACTGATGTTGCGCAAGGTCACGTATGATGCAATTTGTCATATTGACAAAAAGTATACGCATAAAGGTGCGGTAAGTCCTGGATCAATTTTTAGTTAACACGGTTTTTTCACAAAACCCGTACCAAACATGTTACGATAACAGAATTTATATTGTTACAATAAATGTACTCAATATTTACCTTGTCGACCGTTTTCAATAAAATAGTATTTTTAATTATTTTAATTAAAAATATACGTAAAAACACGAATACATATTTATATAATATTTGTAAAAATAGTCAAATTTATGAAAAAATAAAAACGGTCGACAAGGTAAAATATATTCACTGAATAAATGATTATGAAACACACTGTCTTATATCTTAATTTTATTTGCTATAACAGTTTTTATCATTAATCTTACTATTTATTCAATGAATATACTGAATAAATTTATTGTAACAACATAAATTTTGTTATCGTACCATTTTTGCTACGGGTTTTTGTGAAAAAGCCGTGAAAATAACTATTTTTTACATGTATAACGAAGTTTACGTCTACTATTACAATTACGTTTTTTAGAATATTGTTTTTTTCTTCCTGCATATTTTGGGTTTTCTTTTCTACAATACGGGCAACTATTATTACCTTTTGCTAACCAGTCCGTAAAACATTTACGATGAAATCGATGACCACATTCAGTTAGTACTAGAGGGGCATGTACATCAGATGGATCTAATCCATCTGCACAAATTGGACATTCATCTTCATCTTCATCTGATTCATCGGTATCTATATCTTCTACAGCCGCACCTACATCGGCTGCACCTATCACAGCAGCACTCCTTATTCCTCCCCTACCTCTTCCTCTTCCTCTACCTATACCTCGTCCTCTATCACTACGCATCGCTCTTTTCTTTGGTGTTCCGTATTCTGTTATAAAATCGTTAATGATCGTTGGAAGTGATCTTCCACCATGCAATTGTTCATATTCAAATATATAATAGTGAAGCGATGAAAATAATTTTTTATTTATTTTTTGAGGTATATAAACATCTTTAGTAGTAAAAATCCATTCCGTTATAGCTTCTCTATCAACATCAATTGGAAAGAGCTCTTCCGGACGTACATAAGGTAAACCAGATGATGCAGTTATTATTGTAAATTTATTTGTTATTGCGTGATGTTTGTTTAACAGTTTATAATATAATTTTGATGGATCCATTTATATTATATTGTTTATAAAAAATAGTAAATAAATAAAAAAATAGTTACAATAGTAAAATGCGTCGTGTCACTATAAAACATATTTATATTCATTGTAAACCGTATACCACATCTCATTGTTTTTCAAAATTCTTTTCAACATCACATAAAAAATAAGATATAAAGAAAAGATGTATACTAATAAAAGAAATCAGTATGGGTAATTATTTTACAAATTTCTTTGCTACACCGGTAATTCCATTACCACCGAATACAGATACAGATACAGATACAGACACAGACATAACTCCATCCACACGTACCATTCTCATTAATCAAGCATATTGTTATGGATGTCATTCTCGTATGGTGAACGAGGGTGTTTGTAAATGTGGTAACGTTGAAGTCTATGGACATGCAGATGAATTAGGTCGTCGCATTAAAGATGAAGCGTTGTATTCCGATTGTAGTTTACTAGAATACAAAAAAATGATAGTTGTATAAATAATACACGGTTTTTTCATAAAAAGTCGTGATATGATTTTTATGATTTTATAATTAAAATCATAACTATGTACTAAACATAAGGAGATGTGGTTGGTACAAATGGGTATCATGATGCTGTTGTCGAGTGTGACATCGCATACTCTTCCTTTTTACATATGTAGTAGACAGGGTGAAGACTACTACAGTACTACTCCATTAGTTGTCACTACTACCAAGTGGAAACAGGTTAGTTCTTCCCCTAGGTATTCTGGTTGTAAACCATATGAAACCGTCATGATTCATGATCACGAATACCGAATTGGATATGAATCAGCGTGTCGTTCTAATCCAGAAGCACGAGGGTTAGTGACCCATTTGGATAATATTTCGTCGTATGATTTGACGATTCCTTTTTCTGTACCAGACTATGCGACAGGAATTTATACCACAGAACTTACTGACTCGACGATTCAATCGATTACGGTTTGTATCGAAAAACGTCCTTTTTCAAGACGAACACTGACTTCTCAATCGGTACTTCAACCAACACGTAAAAAAGATACGCCTGTCATTGTACATGTACATTCGAAAAAAGCAAAACATGTAACTCTTGAAAAGAAAGTACATTCTAAAAATAAAGTACATTTGGAAAAGAAAGTACATTCTAAAAATAAAGTACATTTGGAAAAGAAAGTACATTTGGAAAAGAAAGATAATTTAATAAAGAAAGATAATTTGATAAAGAAAGATAATTTGATAAAGAAAGATAATTCGATAAATAAATCTAATTCGATAAAGAAAGCAACTTCTATAAATAAATCTAATTCGATAAAGAAAGATAATTCGATAAAGAAAGCAACATCAATAAAGAAAGCACCTTCTATAAAGAAAGATAATTCGATAAAGAAAGATAATTCGATAAAGAAAGATAATTCGATAAAGAAAGATAATTCGATAAAGAAAGATAATTCGATAAAGAAAGATAATTCGATAAAGAAAGATAATTCGATAAAGAAAGATAATTCGATAAAGAAAGATAATTCGATAAAGAAAGATAATTCGATAAATAAAGCAACTTCTATAAATAAATCTAATTCGATAAAGAAAGCAACATCAATAAAGAAAGCAACTTCTATAAATAAATCTAATTCGATAAAGAAAGCAACATCAATAAAGAAAGCAACTTCTATAAATAAAACAAAAATTATAAGTAAAGCAACTCCAACTTCTATAAGTAAAACAAAATTTATAAGTAAAGCAACTCCAACTTCTATAAATAAAACAAAATTTATAAGTAAAGCAACTCCAACTTCTATAAATAAAACAAAAATTATAAATAAAGCAAAATCTATAAGTAAAGAAAGTCCATCTACTACATATAATTCAATCTCGTCTACTATAATAAAAGTAAATCCATCTACTAAAAGTAAACCAGTACATGTAAGTAAAAAAAAATCAATAGTAAAACGAAAAAAAATAAAAAGAACATTTAATGATCGTATGATAAAACATTTGTCATTAGAAAAAAAGATTCAATTTTATGATTACTTACATCTATATTATAAAAAACAACTCGAAGCATCACCTCCTCCGACACGTAGTTTATTTCTACAAGACGAACTCGTACGTATAAATAAATTAAGAAATAAATATCATAGTATAGAAGAAGATGAAGATGAATAGTAACGGATTACAAATACTTTTGACTATTTATGATTGTTTTACAGCTGTGGAGATTTTTACCTTGTCGACCATTTTTAAGAAAATATTATTCTTAATTACTTTAATTAAGAATATACGTAAAATCACTATAAATAATTATATAATATTTATAAATACAATCAAAATTAATGAGAAAATAAAAATGGTCCACAAGGTAAATTTTTGGTACGGGTTTTTTGAAAAAACCATGTATTAACTAACATTATGTTATGACAAGTGTTGGTGGGGTAAGGTATTTTGTAAATTATGTAAATAAGTATACCAATAATGATCCATATGAACTACTTTACTATATCCATTTCCAAATCCTCCTATTCCAGCAAAATGAAGAATAAAATTAGGTTTGTATTCATTAACCTCACCCAAATGGTAATTAGATGATGTAAATTGATGGTAAGTAGTTAACCCATGTTGATTAAAATATAAATTAAAAAAAGGTTGGTCACCAAACGTTTGTACTTGTTTATATGTGTCAAGGTACTGTAATACATTTTGAAAATGATCTCTCATTCCTTTTACATTAAATAAAAAAGTTCCTGAATTGAATACATATCGTTGTTCTTTTGTATATCGTTTAATGAGATCATCTGATAGAACGGCTGGGAAAAAAGGATTAAAATAATATTCATTATGTTTTTTAATGTCCGTAGATTCTTGAAATACGGATAGGGTCTCATTTGGTAACTCTTCTATGAAAAAAGTCGAAATATCAATGGTGCATAAAATATCACTATCCAGATATAATGCTTTCTCGTACGAATCTGCTAAAGGAAAATCATAAAAACAACATTTATAAAAACATTCTTTATGGGAATGTGTAATAGAATGAACTTTACACGTATGTATCTTATAAATCGAACTCGTTAGACTTTTTACTTGTTCCTTAATTTCCTCATCATATAAAATCAATAGATCGAATGTAGGGGTACTAAATTTTTCAAGGGAACGGATTAATAATGATACACACGTGACAAATGAATCATTTTTTCCTATACCTGTATAAATAATATTCTTATTCATGTGAGTTTTTATATAAAAATATTTCTTTATAGGTATTTTGTGTCGAACATACATTTAGTGCCACGGGTTTTTGTGAAAAAGATGGTGGTATTATCTTATCTATACCGTCTTGTACTACTTTTTTTACTATATTTTTTTGACTTGGATTGTTTGGTACCAAATTGATTTTTACCCATTCGATTCGCTACAATTTCCGCTTGAAGTTGTCTATCTATTTCCAACATATCTTTTTTTGCTTGTTGTTGTAGCAATTGACGATTGTTTTCTTCACGTCGCTCTTCGTCAGTAATACGAATAATACCATGACAACCAAGATAATTGGTCCGTCGTAAGATATCTGCTTCCATATCTAGCACCAGTTGTTTTTGACAGTCACCTGCACAGAGTCTCGATAAGGTAGTAACGAGTCCACGTTGAATAAGAAGATCATGAGCACCAATTACTTTTAAGGCTATAATAAAACAACTCAAACCCAATGCTTGTAATTTGTGTATATTAATGCGTTGGTTACATTCCCGTACCATAAATAAAATCATATCATTTGTACACGACATGATAATTTGTTTTAGATCGTTTTTCTCTTTTTCATTCATGTTCCGATATACATGTGAATCAAAAAAGTCAATGTTATAACTTTCATACACTTGATCCAACCAATTTAATAATATCTTTTTACGTGCTGTAGTATATGGTAAAATAACAGTTCTATCTTTTTTACCATTTTTATCATACAAATATAATAAACGTAACTGTTCATCGCTACTAGTACGATCATCTTTACTAATTCTACGTCGTATATCTTCTTCCATTGCTACCATGATTTGTATTGGACATGCGCCATCACAAAGAGGAGATAATCTTGTGATTAATTGATCTACATGATTTACGATCATAGGATTCTCATCAATAATTCGTTTTATCACTAGGATAAAACAAGTAAGAGCTACTACTTGTAATTTATTTATATTTATATATCCTTCACATTTATTTATGATAAACAATATATAATCATTTGTACGAGACAAGATATCGTTTTTTAACCCTTGTTTTATTTCCATCGATGCTGTAAAAAGTTGTTGCGTGTCGTATACTTGTTCCAACCACTTCATTATTTTATTTTTGTATGATGTCGTATACGTTGTAATACGACTTTTATTTTCTTTACCAGTAAAGTCATACAAATATAATAAACGTGTCTGTTTATCAATTGTATCTTTTATTTCTTGATACGATATCATGATTTCACTCATGTTTACATAGTAGGTATTATTTTTTTATTTTTATTGTTATCATGTATTTATGTTATTTATTCAGTATATATACTGAATAAACCATTATATTAAGTGACATTCTGTTATAAAAGACCTTTTGATACATTACATTACAAATGATGTAAAAAATTGTCTTATCACTCAACTTTATTTTATATAACACTTTTTAGTAATAAACTTGAATGATAAGACGGTGTGTTTTTATTGTACCCATAATAAAAAAATCATCAAGATAAAAAAGTATATTATAAAAATAAAGAATAAATTATAAAAAAAGTGTTACAAAATAAAATTAAAAATATTGCAAATTTACAATATATTACTTATTTATATAATTCAAGGTAAACAAAGGTAAAAATGTTACAAAGTGGAAGCAAAATGATAAAGGGGAAGCAAAATGATAAAGGGTAAGCAAAAAATAGTAGATATTTACATAATTCAAGGTAAACAAAGATAAAAAATGTTACGAAGGGGAAGCAAAACGATAAAGGGGAGCCAAAAGGGGAAGCAAAAAATAGTAGATATTTACGTAATTCAAGTTCATTGAAGGTGAAAATGTTACGAAGGGGAAGCAGAATGGGGAAGCAACCAAAAAGTAGAAAAAAACTGAAAAAAGTGTGGCATGTATTTTTTACACGATTTTTTCACAAAAACCCGTACCAAAAATGTTACGATAACAGAATTTACGATGTTAGAATAAATGTACTTAGTATATTCACTGAATAAATATAAAAAGTACTACTAAATAAAAACTGTTATAGCAAATAAAATTGAGTGATAAGACGGTGTGTTTTTTATTGTACCCATAATAAAAAAAATAATAAAGATAAAAAAGTATTATAAAAAATAAAGAATAAATTATAAAAAAAGTTTTACAAAATAAAAAGTAATAATATATAAATTAATTACATAAAAATATATTCAAGGTTAGTTAAACCATAAATATGAAATATGGTGCGGATGGTGAGGATGGTGCGGATAAAAATAGGACACTAAAATTCATATTTATAATATCCAAGGTTAGATGAACCATAAATATGAAATATGGTGCGGATGGTGAGGATGGTGCGGATAAAAATAGGACACTAAAATTCATATTTATAATATCCAAGGTTAGATGAACCATAAATATGAAATATGGTGCGGATGGTGAGGATGGTGCGGATAAAAATAGGACACTAAAATTCATATTTATAATATCCAAGGTTAGATGAACCATAAATATGAAATATGGTGCGGATGGTGAGGATGGTGCGGATAAAAATAGGACACTAAAATTCATATTTATAATATCCAAGGTTAGATGAACCATAAATATGAAATATGGTGCGGATGGTGCGGATGGTGTGGATAAATACAAAATATGATAAAATAATAAAAAATATGTTGAAAATAAAATAGTTTATAATTAAATTTTATATTATAGACTTTTTTCAATAAAACATTTTTAATTATTTTAATTAAAAATATCAACTTAAATATAGTTTAAGAAAGTAAATAGTGAAACACATAAGTAAATAAAAAAAGGATCCTATAGTTGTTATATTTTATACTGTTTCTGATAGTTCAAAAAAAATTATTTTTGTTTTATTTATATTAATCACTGTCTTATAACTCAATTTTATTTGCTATAACAGTTTTTACTAGTACTTTTACTATTTATTCAGTGAATACGTTGAGTACATTTATTGTAACATCATAAATTCTGTTATCGTAACATTTTTGGTACGGGTTTTTGTGAAAAAGCCGTGATATTAATGTGTATCTATACATTTTACATATCTAAACACAAAAAACGACATTATATGTTTTCACATCATAACAACAATACAATCCGTAGTAAAAATTATACAACTCGAGTTGCACACGGTAGAAAAGTGGAACAAACCATCAAAGAATCGCTTCGTTCTCATGGGTATGTGATCACCGATTCAACGCTCGACGAAGACATGTATGACAAAATTGATGGGTATATTACAATAGACCATGTTGTCCAACCACTTCAAATCAAATACAGAGAAACAGGTAATGATATTGTATTTGAAGTCAGTTTTATCGAAAATCACGACAAAACACTACGGTGGAATGGTCGAGATATGTGCGGAAAATCAACCATTTATGCTTGTTTGTCACAACATGGTGATCGAATTTGGTTATGTGACACGAATCACATTAAATATCATGCTCGTACCATGGGTTCTCGTTTATACGATGACTATCAATTACATGGGACACGTTCGTTAGCTAGTAAAGAGGGTGAAATAAAAATCACAATTGATCATGCATCAAAACGAACGAAAATGATTTTTTTTGCGAAACCAACACGATTTGCTTTTACAACACTACAATTACATCATGTAGCATAGTCGTTTTTTACCTTGTCGACCGTTTTTATTTTTTTATGTTTTTCATTGTATTTAAAAATAGTATATACTTGTGTTTTTATGTATATTTTTAATTATTTTAATTAAAAATTATTTTAATTATTTTTCTTTTTTTATTCATAATTTTACATCGTTGATCATTTTTTTTAATTAGTAGTCTATTCGTGTTTATTTTTTAGTAGATCGTTTATGTTTTTTACAAGATGTATATTTTTTACAAGATGTATGTTTTTTATTAACTCGTTTTTTACTGGTTCGTTTTCTATTAACTCGTTTTTTACCGAATTGTTCTTTAAAAGAAGAACCCGGACCAAATGATTCTGGTTCATCAGACACGGAATCAGATCCAACTGCAGATGCATCTCCAGGTCCAAATGCAGATGCAGCACCAGGACCATTCTCGTCTTGAACGGGTCGGGGGATGTGAAAATGTTGACCAGGTACAACAATCACATCAGATAATACAGTTGGTAACATACCTTGTGGTCCTACTGGTTGCTTCACCTTACGGATTGTCCAATTAATTGCTCCAAACTCAGTTGGTGAACTTTTACTATTCGATTTCCATTGTTTGTCGGATCGTGAGTAGACAACAGTAAAAAGATACTGGTTTCCTATTATGATACCTCGTTCTCTCATGACTTCTATAACATCGGTTACTTGTCCCTGACAAATAAGTGTTGCATCAAATGGGAAATCCGTCTCATCATTAGTAAGAAAAGATATTGGTTGAAATGCAGCTTTAGCATTTACAACGGTCACTCCTGTATCGTTTATAGATTTTTTCATTTTATACCATCCTCTTGTTCGATCAGAAAACAAAACAACTCCAGGTGGAACGATTTCGTTTGTTTTATACCAAGTTATTGCTTTACTCACTGATCCATTAAATCGATCTGATTCATTTCGCAGATTATCTCCAGACACCCAATCTGATTGTGCGTGGCTATTATTAACTGCTCTTGCTTCTATGATAACTAATCCTTCATCATACATAGTACGAGGGTTTCCTGGATGAACTTCATAATTTATTGATGATCCAGCTATTCTAGTTGCAGCCTCATGAGTAGGATTACGAGGAAATGCCATTTTATAGATTGATCTTTTTTTATTTTTTACTTTTTTCTCGAATAATATTATTTTTTACTTTTTTCTTGAATAATATTATTATTAATTATTTTAATTAATAATATACGTAAAAACACTATATGTACATACAATAACAATAAATCCGTGGTTTTGTTATTCATTCCATTCGATTCTTGCGTTGTTCCAATGTATGACGAATCGCCGTTTTAATATCACGTACGTGAGGATACCAGGTTTGTAATAATGTCGTATCCAATGAATTATTCGAACGTTTGGATTTTAATACTTGCGATTGTTCTTCATAGGACATGGTTTTCCATGTTTTCGTCGGATCACAAATTTCCTTGTACAAGGTTAATATTTCTTCATGCGAAATGGTCCCTGGATTACTTAATTGAATCGTTCCCGTTCGACCCGTAACAATCATATCCACAAGTAAGGGTAGCAATTCATCCAATACGGTCATGGAATTCGTAATGCTGCAAATGTATTCATAACTACAAATTTTCGTAATAAAATCACGAGGACTTGGTTCAGCTGTAATCGGCATACGAATCCGAACATTTAATGCCCGAGGGTACAAGTGCATGAGTTGATCCGTAAATCCTTTCACCACAGAATAACTTGATCCAAAAAAATTCGGAAGATCATCTTCCGTAAAACCTAATTCAGTATGGTCCATCGGATGATTGTCATCAAACTCAAAAATACAACCCGTGCCCAAATAGGTATAATGAATGTTTCGTTGGGCACATTCATGCGCCAACACAATCGGGGCATATAAATTATCACATACATTTTCACGTAATTTACCCGGATATTCCAGATAATCAATCGTCGGTATGACTGTATTGTCAATTTTTCCATGTGTACGACCAATGGTGCTAACAACATGCGTGGGTTTCACAGCATCTAATTCAGCCTGTACGTCAGAAACATATTGTGGACGACTTTTCGCAATGGTAATTGTAGCAATAGATGGATGTGCTTGGAATAAGGACCGTAATTGACCACCAATCCAACCGTTTGAACCAAAACACAGAATATGAATCGACATGGTTATTAGTTATACTGTACCTGTTTAATACTGTTTTTTACGGCTTTTTCACAAAAACCCGTACCAAAAATGGTACATAACATAATTGATGATGTTACAATAAATGTACTCAGTATATTCTTTGAATAAATAATAACATTACTACTAAAAACTGTTATAGCAAATAAAATCACACCCTTTTCACTCTATTTATTTTCTATAACAGGATATAGTAGTATTTATATAGTTTATTCAGTGAATATACTGAATAGATAAGTAATAGTAATTAAATTTCTGTTATAGCAAATTTTGGGGTAAGGCCTTTTCACAAAAGGCCTTGAATAAAATGGAGTGATAAGACGTTGGTTTTTTTAAATATTTTATCATTTATCGTTTCCATTTGGGACGCAATCCTAGCGGAATAGGTAGAGAAGGTTTTCGATACGATTGTACTGTACTACTCTTGGTACTCGTACTCGTACTCGACACGTAACTTTTTACACTCATTTTATCCTCTTGGTCCTCATCCGCTAATGAAACATAAACAGTTCTCGGTACAATTTTTTCTACTAGTTCTGGTTCATTTATTGTTATATTTGATTGTTCGTTTGTTATTTGTGTTTTTATTTCTCTTTCCCTTGTTTCTTCTACAACAATTGATGTTGACTCATTATATACCATGGATGATAATTCAAGTAGATCGATATCAGATTCATATCGTGATTTATGGTCCATTGCTAGCGTCGTTGTAATCCATTCGAGATCAAGTACGGGATTGTGTTTTGGATGGTGAGTAAAAAAAAATGATAGAGGCCGGATGGTTGATGTTACAGGCGGTCGTATTTTGGAACATTGTAAATTTTTATAGAAAAAAATCGTCCCTTCTTCATTGGTTAGAAATAAAGACGCATAATTAGCTACTATTTCATATACAATTACTCGATTCGTTGTACTCTTGAGTGTATTTCGTACACGTTTCATTAGTGATGTACATAATGATTCATCTAGTAATACTAATTGTTGTAATTGTGATGAAACCCATGATGTTTCCATTTTTGTTTTTTTATTTCTTTATTACTTAATTATCTTTTATATATCATAACATGTATCCGTATACAATAGAAAATGTAACAATGATGTATGAAATATCAAGTACTAAACAAGAACAACTATCGAAAGAGAAAATAGAAACATTTTGGGAAAAATGTAAATCATTCTTTTACTATCCGATTTTATTATGTAAACGTAATAAACAAGGTCTTTTGTGAAAAGGCCTTATTCCGTTTGTGGCGGATATCACAAAACGTAATATAACATAATATTAATTAATATAATGGTTTATTCAGTATATTCACTGAATAAATAATAAAATGAACTCTTCATAGAGGTCATTTAAATTTTTAACGCAAAAATCGGCGTTTTAAATGTCCAAAGGTGTAAAAGAAAAAAATAAAATAGTAACCTTGTATACAAGTAGAAACTTTAAATCTTTGTTATAGTTGATTTTTTATTATTTATTCTTGCATGAGTATAATACTTCTCTAACAGATCCCGACATTTTTATGTCTGTTCCTTTTTCACCATGAATTGCTTCTAGTCCATATGTCTTGTAATATGTTACTAATTTGGCATTGTCATTAATCATACAATAAGTTTTCTTTTTATCATCACTGTCATGAATGAGTGCACTATCACCTGGGTACTCTTGTAAAAAAGAATTCAGTTCCTCATCTGATAACAAGGCAACCATTTGTTTACACTCTTCTGTATAACGACCTCCTTTTGCGTGTAATATCATTGTTGCCTGTTCCGTAATAAGACCATGATCGACTACATGACGTAATAAATCATACACCATTTTTTTACCGAGACCTTTGGTTATCGTTTTATCCAACTCCGATGCCACCTCTACTGTTTTCGTAAATACATACCATTCCGTAATAAAAACGGTATTTCGTTCAGTATCATATGTACATTCGATATAAGCGACTAGTCCAATTCCTTTTATCCGTTGTTTGAATTCTGTATCGGGATAATTGTCTGGACAAGGAACATTGATTCGTAGTGTATTGGTATCATAGAGAGTTACGGGTAGTTGAAAAGTAATATTCATCAGTAGTGATATATTCAAATACGATAACATATAAAAAAAATGAAAATGAAAATTCATAACAGTACGATAGTAAAAAAAAAGAATGTCACTCCATCTGATTCTTGGCCCAATGTTTTCCGGTAAATCCACTCGATTGATTCAACATATTCGTGCATTTAACACACTTGAATACAAGATTTTTTGTGTGAAACCTGACAATGACGTTCGTTACACAACTACAAATGAATTATGTACACACAATCAAGAAAAAGAAACTTGTCATGTTATTCCGATTGACAAGTTGGAAACCATTTATGAGATAGAAGAATGTAAACGTGCACAGATTATTATTATTGAAGAAGGTCAATTTTTTACGAATTTGTTTCCGACGGTTCAACACTTGATGGATCATTGTCAAAAACACATTTATATTTCGGCATTAAATGGTGATTCGAATCGGAATCCATTTGGGGATATCATGTATTTGCTTCCATTAGCAAGTCATGTTGAATGGATGACCGCATTATGTAAAAAATGTAAAGATGGGACTGCAGGAATTTATTCCAAAGCAAAAATAGCGTTACCGGGTCAGGTTCATGTGGGAAGTTCACAAGAGTACGAAGCAGTATGTTTAGATCATTACTTGCATGAGTAAATAAAAACACGGCTTTTTGAAAAAAACCCGTACCAAAAATGTTAGTATAACATCATAAATTTTGTCACACCCTTTTCACTCTATTTATTTGCTATAACAGAATATTTACCTTGTCGACCGTTTTTAAAAAACTATTATTTTTTATTATTTTAATTGAAAATATACGTAAAAACACTATATAATATTTGTAAATACAATCATAAATACGAGAAAAATAAAAACGGTCGACAAGGTAAAATATAGTAGTATTTATATAGTTTATTCAGTGAATATACTGAATAGATAAGTAATAATAGTGTTAGATTTCTGTTATAGCAAGTTTTGGGGTATCCGCCACGAGCGGAGTAAGGCCTTTTGTGAAAAGGTCTTGTTAATTATTTTCATCTGGTATATTAGGCAATGGAATTTGATTCTCAATATCAGAATCTTTTTCTTTTGTCTCATATTGATCTTCAATTGATTTGATTTGTGTTGTAAGTTCTACCATTCGTTCTTGTCTCATACTTGACGTCATACGTAATAGTATTGGTGTAATTTGGTTTTCATAAGAAGATAAGATACATGTTAGTAGTAATAAAAATAGTATAACTGAAGATGTGATGATAATGATTAGCACTATATTATTTGTATTATCATTATGATCAGTTGTAATAGTTGTGACTGTATTATTTTTACTTGTATTGATTGAATTAGTTGTACCTGTTCCACCTGTGACATTAGTAGTTAATCCAGTAGATGAACCAGTTGTTGATCCTGTAGATGAACCAGTTGTTGATCCAGTTATTGATCCTGTAGATGAACCAGTTGTTGATCCAGTTATTGATCCTGTAGATGAACCAGTTGTTGATCCAGTTATTGATCCTGTAGATGAACCAGTTGTTGATCCAGTTATTGATCCTGTAGATGAACCAGTTGTTGATCCAGTTATTGATCCTGTAGATGAACCAGTTGTTGATCC
>Ga0209597_1000372_pt1 | contig 29890 bp, 28 predicted proteins | sample M_140625_MF_Meta_FD_187316 | JGI IMG/M metagenome (GOLD analysis project Ga0209597, IMG submission 187316) | Freshwater microbial communities from Lake Montjoie, Canada to study carbon cycling - M_140625_MF_MetaG (SPAdes) (version 2) | ecosystem: Environmental > Aquatic > Freshwater > Lake... | reverse complement strand
ATCAAACACACGAAAAGCCCGTGACACCGCTGTCAACGATGCTGTCAATTCGACGGGCGAGGCGATGGACGCTGGCGCGGACAGAGCCTTTGGCGGAGCAAGCCGCACAGACCCCTTGCATGATCGATCGGCGACGCAATGGCTCCCTCAGGACCTGAGCCAACTCGAAACACTGGCCGAACGTATCGCGCGCCGCCTGATGCGGCGATTGACGAGGCGCTGGCGAAGCCACCCCAGGGGTCGACGGCTTGATCTTCGACGTACCCTCCGCACCAGCCTTGCCACCGGTGGCGTGCCGTTGCAACCGTCCTGGCGTCGGGTTCGCCGGGAACGCCCCAAGGTGTTTGTTCTCGTCGATGTCAGCCGATCCATGGAAACCCACGCCCAGTTATTTCTTCGAATCGCAAGAGCTTTGGTGCTTGCGCTGGATGCTCGGGTCTTCGTCTTTCATACCCGATTGGCCGAGGTGACACCCCTGCTTGAACGGGACTCACCGAACGTGCAGGAGAAGATCAACGCCGTAACCGCGGGGTTTGGCGGCGGAACTCGAATCGCAACCAGCCTGGCAGACTTTCACCGAGTCCACGCCCGTGCTCAGTTGGGGCGCGCCAGCCGAGTCTGGATTTTCTCGGATGGATTCGATGCCGATGAACCGCACCGAATGCAGGAAGAGCTGCGGGCAATCCAGCAGCGTGGTGCGCGTATTCTATGGTTCTATCCCGGGGCCACGATTCCGGCATCGACCGCCATGAACGAAGCCCGCCATCAGATTGAAGCATTCCACCGCCTCAATAGCCTTCGCGATCTGAGCGAGATCGCCGCAACGCTTTTTTGAATGATCGGACACCCAGATGAACGCACGCCAAGTACTCGAAGCCGCCCAGCGACTTCAACAAAACGATCAAGCCTTCGCGCTGGTGAGCGTTTTGCGGGTCGAGGCCCCCGCCTCGGCCAGACCGGGTGACAAAGCCGTTGTAACCGCTGATGGAATCATCCACGGCTGGATCGGTGGTGGTTGCGCGCAACCCGCTGTCTTGCGCACGGTCCGGGAAGCACTCGCGGATGGACGGTCCCGAGTCATTCGAATAGCCCCGGCGGACGCCGAAAAAACTGACCAGTCGGAAACGTCTATCGATTCGAAACGCAGACTAGAAGACGTTCTTGAGTTCGGCATGACATGTCATTCCGGCGGAATCCTGGAACTCTTTGTTGATCCGATCGTCGCACGGACCCAACTCACAATCATCGGTGACACCCCCCTCGCAGCGGCACTGTGCGAACTAGCGCCCCGAGTTGGCCTGCCGGTAACCGTCATCGCCCATCACGCCGATCCCGGGCGCTTCCCGGCCGCAGATCGGGTGTTAACCGATGACGAGGACGGGCCTGGCATCGCCCGTCAACAACCAACCCTGGATGGATGTTTCATTGTCGTCGCGACCCAAGGCCGACGCGATCTTCAAGGCTTGCGACTGGCCTTGAGCTTACCGGGTCGCCAGACCTTTTTTGTTGCGAGTGCCCGCAAAGCCCAGGTGCTCAAAGCCGCGCTCAAGGAAGCGGGCGAGGCGCCCGATCAGGTTGACGCAATCGTTGCACCGGCCGGCCAGCTGCTGGGCGCCCAGACCCCCGAAGAAATCGCGCTATCTGTGCTGGCGGCGGTCGTTGCAGCCCGGCGCGGGCAGACAATGCCGCCCTCTTACACCCCTCGTTCGCCGAGCAGTCCCGAACCGCAGGTTGAACGCCAGGTTGAACGCCAGGTTGAACGCCAGGTTGAACGCCAGATCGAGAGCCAGATCGAGAGCCAAATCGAGAGCCAGATCGAGAGCCAAATCGAGAGCCAGATCGAGCGACCGGCTGAAATCGCGCCCCCGGCCCGTGCGGGCGGCAGTTGTTGCGGGAGCTAGAACGATGGGGTGTTTACTCAAAGGTGGCGGAGGACTTTACAGTCGCGTCGTGATTGGCGCGGTGTTACTCGCCGCGGGCAGTGGATCACGGATGGGTAACCGTCCCAAATCTCTGATCGAACTGGGTGGCGTGTCGCTGATCCGGCGTCAATTGATCGCCCTCTCAGGTGCGGGCGTCGACGAGGTCGTTGTCGTCCTTGGTCATCATGCGAAAGAGATCGAACCCGAGATTCAGACCTTCCCCGTTACGATCGTTTACAACCCCGACCCTGACCAGGGTCAGGTTTCATCACAGCGCATCGGATTGGCCGCTCTTGGGGGCAAACTGGATGCCGTGATTGTGGCCCTTGCGGATCAACCCTTGTTAAATTCACAAGACATCACAGATCTGATCAGTGCCTTCAAAAAACGCCCAGAGACCAGTCAGGTCGTGTTCCCCTTCGTCGATGGCGAACGAGGTAACCCGGTGATCTTCGACCAAGGCGTACGCGAACAGATTCTTGAGAGTGATTTAAATATTGGCTGTCGGCAGTGGCAGTCGAATCATCCGGAGTTCGTATCGCCATTCATTACTGGCAACCGACGCTACCGTGTCGACCTCGACACCGAGGAGGACATTGAGCGATTCGAGCGCGAGACCGGGCATCAACTCAAATGGCCCTAGACCCTGGATTTCACGGTCTCTGGCCGACCCCGATTGGGCTCTACCGGTTGCCCGATGCGGAGAAGATCAATGCCGTCCTTGCCCGGGCCCTGCAAGCGATCCGCCTGAGCCAATCTGCCGTCCGGGGTGCCGATCTACATGCACCCTTCTTCGCGAGTGATGACGATCTCATGCGCCGACTGCAGATCGATGAGGGCCGGCAGCTAGTGAGATTTTTAGTCGAGTCCCTGAAGCAAACGGTGACACGAGCCAATCAGGCGGCCTGGGGGCCGTCCCGCCGATCGATGCGGATCGTGCTCGAAGGCCTGTGGTTCCAGTGCAGTCGTGCGGGTGCGTTTCATGATCTCCACACCCATGGCAACTGTTCCTGGTCCGGGGTCTATATCGTCCAAATCGATGATACGACGATACGGTCTACGCACCCCACCTATGGTTCAGCGAACGGGGTCACGCGCTTTATTGGGCCTTCTTTCGGTCATCTAGGGGGCGCGCACGTTGATTTGGGGAATGCCTATTTGCAACCACCCCACATGGATATTGAACCGATCCCCGGGCAACTCGTGGTCTTTCCCGCCTCGCTCCCGCATCAGGCCCTCCCCTATGACGGCGCACTTGATCGGATCATCATTTCATTCAATGCCAGTATCCATTCTGAAAGCGGTAACGATCAATTACACGCCTATGGGGCTGGCATGCTTGAGATGACCTGAGCGACCGCCGCGGTCAATCGCTTGGCATAGGGGACGTGCAAGAATTCATTTGGGCCATGCGCATTGGATTGAGGTCCCAAGACCCCACAGACCATCATCTGCGCTGTCGGAAAACCCTCGCTCAGCATGGCCATCAGCGGAATCGATCCACCCTGACCGATATGCCCGATGGGCGCACCAAATTGCGCAAGACTGGCCTCATTAAGCGCGGCCTCGAACCACGGCGTTGTTGCGGGTGCGTTCCATCCGCTTGACGCACCGTCGATATGGAACGTGACCCGAGCCTGGTAGGGCGCGTTGTCTTCGAGCAGCGCCTTAAGATCTTGAACGGCTTGGGCGGCATCCACCAGCGGGGGCAAGCGCAGGCTGAGTTTGAAGGCCGTATAGGGTCGCAGTACATTCCCGGCATCGGCGAGCGCAGGAAACCCCTCAGCGCCGGTCACGCTCAGCGCCGGCATCCAGGTCCTGCGCAGCAACCCTTCGGTCGGATCAGTCGACGTTGGCAACGAAACCAGATCGGACCCCCCGCAATTGTGATGCGCCCACGGAAAGCGTTTATAGATAAGGTCACCCAGGAGCGCGGCAGCCGCCTCAGCCTGCGCGACTCGGGTCGGAGGGATCTCGCAATAGAACTGAGACGGGAGCAGTCGCCCGGTTGCACTGTCCTCCAAACGGTCGAGCACATGACGCAGGATTCGAAAACTCGACGGAACCAACCCCGAAGCGTCACCCGAGTGCACGCCCTCAGTCAGGATCTCGACTTTGAGAACACCTGTTGCCATGCCCCGTAAACTGGTTGTCAACCAGAGTTGATCGTAGTTGCCCGCGCCACTATCAAGGCAAACCACGAGTTCAACGGTACCCAGACGATCGCCAAGGGCGTCGATTGTCGGTAACAAATCAGGCGAACCGCTTTCTTCGCTCGTTTCGATCAGGCCGACGATTCGCGGATGCGACAAACCCTGGCGCTTTAGTGCCTGCAAGGCGGTAATGCTCGCGTAAACGGCATAGCCATCATCCGCGCTGCCACGACCGTATAACAACCCGTCAAGATATGCGGGCGTCCAAGGGCCCAGCCCGGCTCGCCATCCGCTGAACTCGGGCTGCTTGTCCAGGTGCCCGTACATCAGCACGGTTGGGTCGCTGGTGCCTTGCGGTCGGGTCGACGGCACTTCAAAGAACAGGACTGGGGTCCGACCAGGCAATCGAACGATCTCGAGGGTCAGACCCGGCACGCGCTGCGCGATAATCCAGTCGGCTGCCCGTTGCACAACGAGATCGAGCAGTCCGGTTTGAGCCCAGTCGGCGTCGAAGGCAGGTGACTTGGCCGGTATTTCGACATACTCGGTCAGTTGCCCAACCAGATCCTCGTCCCAAACGCGACTCACATCGTCGATCAGACGCTTCGGGTCAATGACGATTTCGGATTCACCCATCTAATAGCCCCCTTGTTCAACCTGTTCGAAATGCTCGAAACGATGGCCCGCCAAACCCCGCGCTTGCCGTCGCCACAGACTCCGACTAGATTGCCAGAATTGATCAAACAACTCATCGAAGATACGACGAAGGGAGCTTGAACCGAAATGGTGTTAGCGAAAAGACTGATAGCGGCCGTGGCCGCGTTCGCGGCGTTCGCGCTTTCACCCGCCGATGCGCAGACCTTGCGATGGGCGTCGCAGGGCGATCCGCAAACCATGGATCCACATTCGCAAAACGAATCCATGACCAACATGATGAACGGCCAAGTCTACGAAAAGCTCACGACCCGAGACCGCTCGTTGGCAATTAAGCCATCGCTTGCGACCGAATGGCAGCAAGTCAGCCCCCTTTTATGGCGATTCAAGCTTCGCCCAAACGTGAAATTTCATGATGGCGCCCCCTTTGGCGCAGATGACGTCGTGTTCTCGATCAATCGCGCGAAAGAGCCCACTTCGGGGATCGCCGCCTATGCAACGATGCTCGGTGACCCGAGAAAAATTGACAACCTAACCGTTGAATTTCACTTGCAGTCGGTCAACCCGATTTTCCTCCAGCACCTCGACTCGATCTTCATCCTGAACAAAGCCTGGGCCGAAAAATATCGGGTAACCAAGCCGCTCGACTTCAAGAACAAAGAAGAGAGTCACGCTTCCTTAAACGCAAACGGCACCGGTCCCTATCAGCTGATATCGCGCGCACCGGGCGTCAAGACGGTCTACAAGCGCAATCCAAACTGGTGGGGGAAATTTGAAGGAAACGTTCAGGACGTTGTCTTCACGCCGATTTCAAATGACGCAACGCGGGTATCTGCTCTTCTGTCGGGAGACATTGACTTCGTACTCGACCCGGCGCCGCGAGATCTGCCGAGACTGCGGAACACCTCCGGGATCAAGATCCTAGAGGGTCCGGAAAATCGGGTGATCTTCATTGGCATGGACCAAGGCCGTGACAAGCTGTTGTACGGAAACGTCGCCGGTGACAAGAACCCATTCAAAGATCTTCGAGTCCGTCAGGCGCTCTACCAGGCGGTCGATATCGAAACCATGAAGACCAAGCTGATGAACAATCAGGCGATACCGACTGGCGCCTTGACCCCCTCACCGCTGGCCTACTACAACGACCCTCAGTTTGAGAAGCGTCTTCCATTTGACATCGCCCGAGCCCGCGCACTGATGGCTGAGGCTGGCTACGCCGATGGGTTTGAAGTGACACTGGACTGCCCCAACAACCGTTATATCAACGATGAAGAAATCTGCATTGCGCTTGCCAGCATGTGGGCCCAACTCAAGGTCAAAGTCAAGGTCAACGCCATGCCGCGGGCTACTTACTTCGCAAAAATGGACAAGACCGATACCAGCATGTACATGCTGGGATGGGGCGGCTCAGTCACCGATGCCGAGACGACGCTCACGCCGGTTATGCGCAACCGGGCCGACAAGGGCATCGGCTTTTACAACTATGGCAGTGTCAAAAATGACAAGTTTGACGCAATGGCTGCCGCTTCGAGTTCAGAAGCAGACCCCCGCAAACGTGAAGATCTCGTCAAGAGCGCACTGCGCGAGTACTCGAGTCAGGTGCACTTGATTCCGCTCCACCGGCAAATTATCGCCTGGGCCGCACGCAACACCGTCGAAGCGACTCACCGGTCCGACAACTGGCTGGAATTGTCCTGGGTGACCGTTCGCTGATCCTCGCTCGGTTTCATTCGAAAACTGAACCACCCAAACAAAGCCCAGGTCACCGACTGAATCACTGCCAGGACCCGATCAAAGAGCGTGAATGCTGGGTGAGACAGAAAGAAAGCCGTAAACCCCCAGTCGATCAGGATGCCAATCCCCACCAAACCCTTGCCAAGGCGAAGCCGGCGCCGAAACAGGGTGTAACGAATGGCCATCAGCAAGCCGAAATCGGGGACCAGAGCGATCAATGATTGACCGATTGGTTGCCCCCCCGCAAGCGAGCACAGATACAAAAAACAGAGCAGATAGAAGAGCTGGTTGCTCCGCTGTTGGAAAAAAGCCCCCATCGCATCCCTCAAGGTAGTGTCAACAGGTCCCATGCTCGACGGCGACTCATTGTGCGGTGCCGTCCAACTCTAATTAGCCGCCAGCGACCAGCCCAAAGGACCCGTTGACGCACTGCACCAACCCCCCGTTGTAACTCCTGCCCCAAGATCCGGTCAGACCTAGACCCAATGGTTTAGCGATCCGCAACGGATGACCTTTAACGACTAGGGCAGGAAATGATGGATTTTCGCAGAACACTGGTTGCCGCAGGCTTGCTTTGTTGCATTGGGGGAGCAGGCGCTACTACCAAGACCAGCACGTTCGCTGTAACAGCAACGGTTGTTGCCAATTGTTTGATCAATTCAGCCAGCGCAATGACCTTCGGAACCTATACGGCCGGCACGGGCAATGTAGACCGAACGTCCTCGATCGTTCTTCGGTGTAGTAATACAACCGCTTACGGGATCGGACTTGACGCTGGCACCGGGGTTGGCAGTACGCTCGCGCAGCGCAAGATGACCATCGGCGCAGGTGGTACGAATAATGAGGTCAATTACAACCTCTATACGGATGCGGCGCGGACGGTTCTGTGGGCCAATGCTGTAACTGCTGCGACTGCCGCTGGCAACCAGGGCGGCACTGGCACAGGCCTGGGGAATACGGCAACGCACACTGTCTATGGTCGCCTGGTCGATGACTCGACCAGTCAAGCAGCCACGCCATCGGCGCTCTACGCATCGACGGTCACCTTGACGGTGAATTACTGATGAAGGCGCTCATGGAACGGGTCCATACCCAACGCCTGGAGCAGATCCGGTCGCGTCGCTATTTTCGTCTCCAGCAGCGCTCGCTACTCGCCTGCACGCTGACGATTCTTTTGAATGGATCTGCATTTGCAGCTAATTTTGGCGTCTCGCCACTGCGGGTTGAATTGTCGGATCGTCAGCTTTCGGGAGCGCTGACCCTGCGCAATGAAGGCATCGAGCCCGCAGTTGTGCAGGTTCAGGTCATGAAATGGAGTCAAATAGACGGTCGTGACCACTACGCGCCAACCACCGAGGTCCTGGCAACCCCGCCGGTGTTCACCATCAAGAACGGAGCTGCCCAGATCATCCGGATTGGCATGCGTCGCGGACTCGACCCTGACCAGGAATTGAGTTACCGGATCTTTCTGCAAGAGGTTCCGATGCCACCACGCGAGGGCGATGCAGGGGCCAAGATCGCGCTGCGCATCGGTCTCCCGGTGTTTGTTTCGCCCCTTGCGGTGCGGAGGATGGACATTCGATGGGATCTGGTGAAGTCCGACCCCAAGGGGATGACGGTCAGGGCGACCAATGCAGGCAATGTCCACAGCCAGATTCTCGGCTTTAAGGTTCGCGATGCCTCTCATCCCAACGCATCAAGCACCCAGGATGCGGCCTACCTGCTTCCCGGGCAATCGCGGGAATGGACACTGACGGGACCACCGCAGATGGGACCAGATCAGATCCATCTCGATTTAAAAACCGACCAGGGTGAACAGCGCGTTGCCGTCAACAGTCTCAAAATTGAACATGCGGGGATGTGAAACGACTTGCCGGCATCCTGGCCACGCTCTGCTGCGTGGGCCCAGGCTGGCAATTGGCTACCGCGGCTTCAGCCACCGAAGAACTGCTGGTGGCCGCGGAGCTCAATCAGCAAACCTCGCCTGACGATGTCCTGATCCGACGTTCAACGGATGGCCGGCTCTGTGTTGGCGAAGAGCAACTCAAGCGCTGGCGACTAAAACGGCCACCAGGACACTGCGAGGGACTGAATGGCGAGTCGTTTTACCAACTGTCATCAATCACCGGCCTTCAATGGACGCTCGACGAGCAGGCCCTCACGCTAAAGCTTCAAGCACCAGCGCAGGCGTTCGAGGGTTACACGCTCAAAACGAATCAACCCGTTAACCCGCGGCCACAACCGTCATCGTTAGGGGCCTTTCTAAACTACGACCTGATGGCTCAGAAGGCTGATGCGGGGTCCAGAATCCAGAAGTCGGGCCTCTTTGAGCTGGGGGTTTTCGGGGGTGATCACGGCGTCCTGACCCAGTCACTACTCTCGGGCACACGTCTCGAAAGTACCTGGACACGGGACTCGCCCGAGTCTCGAACCACCTGGCGCGTGGGTGACGCCATTACCCGTTCGGCCAGTGGCTGGGGACGTTCCGTCAGGTTTGGGGGCATTCAGTTTGCGACCAATGCGGCAACCCAACCCTATACCAACTACTACCCAACGCAGACCATCCGCGGGGAAGCGATCATGCCGTCCACAGTCGATGTCATGATGAATAACAAACTCGTTTCGAGTCATGATGTTCCGCCAGGTCCCTTTGCACTCAATGAACTCACCACGCTAAGTGGAGGCGGCGCGATGCAAGTCATCGTGCGCGATCTGCTGGGTCGCGAGCGAGTGGTCTCCCAACCTTACTACGCCAGCCCAACCGCATTGGCTCAGGGGGTCGAGGAATACGCCTATGAGGCAGGCGCGGTGCGCGAGGACTTCGGTCTTGCCAACAATCATTATGGTCGGCACCTCCTTGCGGGAACGTACCGACGAGGAATCAGTAACCAATTCACCGGCGAAGTGCATGCGGAGGCGGTGCCAGGTCAACAGGCCACCCTTGGCGTTGGCGGAACGTTTCTTAATTCCAAATCGACTACGTTCGGCGGTTTGATCCACCTGAACGGCGCTCGGAGTCGATCCGGACAGGGCGATGGCCAAATGATTGGATTTGGCCTCGAGCGGAATCTGGTTGGAGGTTTTGGCTTCTCGGCATCCGCCCAACGCAGCAGCGCCCTCTTTACGCAACTCGGATTGGGACCCAATGAACTCGCTCCAAGACAAATTCGATCAGCCTCACTGAGCTACTTCGGCGGTCGCTATGGATCGATCAATTTGGGCGTCATCGCCCGTGAAACCCAGAGCCACGAGCGCTCCGAGTTACTCTCGGCGAACTACCAACTAAACATCCAGAACCGGGCTACCCTCAGCGTTTCTGCGGTTGCAAATATGGCTGGCGCCAACACGCGCGGCCTTTTTTTCCTTCTGGCGATTCCGCTTGGGGGACGGGTGAGTAGCGCGATTTCAGCGCAACGTTCCAGCGGTGACTCGCGAAGCACTCAGGAGTTCGCGATGCAAGCGCAACAAAATCCTGCGCCGGGAGATGGCTTGGGATGGCAAGTCAGAACGACAAGTCAAGGCGCACAGCAGGCCGGAGCTGTGCTTGATCGTCACGATGGAACCTACCGAGTCGATCTCGCCCGCTCGGCATCGCAGGACCTCTCGGTGCGTGCGGTCGCATCCGGTGGTCTAGCCTTGATCGGCGGCTCACTGCAACGGGGATCCCGAATTAACGATAGCTTCGCGCTGGTTCAAATGCCTGATTACCCCGGAGTCAGGGTTTACGCCGATAACCAGCCAGTTGGGCGAACCGACGAACGAGGCAACGCCTTCATCCCCAGGCTGCGATCGTACGAAATCAACCGGATCGGCGTGAATCAACTCGACCTGCCTCTCGATGCAAAGGTAGATGCCGTCACGGTCAATGCCACCCCGTATTACCGCAGCGGAATCGTCGTTCGCTTTCCAGTTACTGAATCGAAAGGTGCAACGATTCATCTACTTTTTGACGATGAGCTACCCGCGCCGGTAGGGGCAACCTTCTTGCTCAATCAGCAAACCGAGCCGTTCACTGTCGTGATGGATGGGATGGCTTATCTCACGGGCCTTGCTCGCAAAAACGAACTCGACTTGTCATGGCGCGGCCAACACTGCCGGATTCCGGTCTCCGTGCCGGTCTCAAATGATCCCCTACCTGATCTGGGAACCTTTTACTGTCGGGGCGTTGCACGATGAAAACAGAAGACCGACTGACCAAGGCCAAGGGGGTGACCTGGGCGCTGATCTGCACCGTCCTCAGCCGTGGGGTCTTTGCCGCCTCTTGCACTGTTAACGTAAGTCCAGCTATTTTTGGTAGCTATGACAACACCCTGAACGAAACAGCGGTTGCGACGATCTCGGGCACCTGCAGCAAGGGCAACCCTGCAGACCCGGACATGACCGGCGCCACCCTCACGCTCTCAACAGGCACGAGCAACGCGTTCAACGCTCGCCAAATGGCCAAGGGGGCGGATCGCCTGGATTACAACCTGTACACCAGCGCCGCCCGAACGATCGTCTGGGGTGACGGGACGGCTGGCACTGGCACGGTCGCCGCGCTTGCCATCCAGAGCAATGGCCGATTTCTGAATCACAACAGTTCGCGTAACTTTACGATCCCCGCGTACGGTCGCATTCCAGGCAATCAGGACGCCGTCCCCGGCATATATAGCGATACCATCACGGTCACCATGTCCTTCTGACTCATGAACACGGATCCCGATGATGCGTATTGATTTTGTCTCTGATATCGCTTGTCCCTGGTGTGCCGTCGGCCTCGGCGCGCTCGAAAAGGCACTGGAGCGTCTGGCCGGACAAGTGGACGTCGAGATCCATTTTCAGCCCTTTGAACTGAACCCACAAATGCCGCCGGGTGGTCAGGATCTTGGCGAACATTTACGCCAGAAATATGGTTCGTCCCCAGAGCAGCAGGCCCGTACCCGCGAGATCATCACAGCCCGCGGGGCAGAGGTCGGATTCACCTTTCATCCCGAGGGCCGTGGTCGGGTCTACAACACCTTCGACGCCCATCGCTTGCTGCATTGGGCCTCGATTCACGATACCGACCCTGCCCAGGCCCGAAGTGACCAGTATCGCCTCAAAAAAGCGCTCCTCGAAGCCTATCAAGGCCGGGCCGAATGCATCGAGTCCCCGGACGTTCTATTGGCGGCGGTTGCAGCGGCTGAATTGCCTGTGAACGAGGCCAAGCGCGTCCTCGAGAGCGACCTTTACGGCGACGCCGTACGTGAACGTCAGGCGATTTATCGCGCTGCTGATATTCACGCCGTTCCGGCCGTGATCATCAATGACGAACATCTGATCGAGGGCGGGCACCCGGTTGAAGTGTTCGAAGCAGCGTTACGCGAAATCGCTGGACTTGAACCCGCCGCTTGAACCCGCCGCTTGAACCCGCCAAAGCCTGGCTCCCCATCAACCTCAGGACGCAGGTTTCAAAAACTTCAGGACGGCCTCAGTAAACGACTCGGGTTGTTCCATGTTGCTGAGATGCGCAGCATTGGGTAACACGCACAGTTGCGAATCCATCAGATGCTCATGGAGTTGCTGTGCCATAGCAGGCGGAGTCGCTTGATCGGACTCGCCAACGATAATCAGGGTTGGAATTCGAACCTGCCGGAGCGCCTCGAGGGTGTTGACTGCACCGATTGCCAAGCAACAGGCGGCATACCCCTCGACGGTTGACCCCTCGATCATCGCCGCAACGCTCGCCATCACCTCAGGACGAGCCGCCCGGTAAGGTTCGGTAAACCAGCGCGAGAGCGAACCTTCCACCATGGCCGCCATCCCCTTCGACTGTGCCGTGGCCGCTCGGTCTGCCCACAGAGCTGCCGCATTAGCCGGACCACGCCCTGTCGTATTCGCAAGGATCAAATGCGACAGGCGCTCCGGTGCTTTAATCGCCAGCGTCTGGCCAATCATTCCACCCATCGACAACCCAAGCCAGTGGCTTTTTTCGATGCCGAGTTCGTCCCAAAGCGCCACGACATCCTGAGCTAGATCGCTCATCTGGTAGGGCCCAGCAGGGCTATCAGACTGACCGTGGCCGCGGGTTTCGACCCGCAATACCTTGAAATGCCGCGATAGCGCTTCAACTTGTGGCGCCCACATCGAATTGTTGGTACCCACCGAGTGCGAGAGCGTCAGCCAAGGGCCGTCACCATCGATCTCGTAATGCAGCTTGACGTGATTCACCGTTGCAAACATAGCCAGATTGACTCCACAAAAAAACAAGCAATCAAATGATCTTACGCGCTCGGGATTAAACTCCGTAACACAACCAACAGGTGCCCCGCTGAGGCAAAGGAGACCCATCATGAGTCAACAAACCAAGTACCTTCTCGATGAAAACCAGATGCCCAAATTCTGGTACAACATTCAGGCTGACCTCCCGCAGCCGGCCCCACCGGTTCTCCATCCGGGTACGCATCAACCTGTCGGTCCGGACGATCTGGCCCCGCTCTTCCCGATGGAATTGATCCTTCAGGAAGTCTCGACCGAACGCGAAATCCAAATCCCTGAGCCCGTCCGTGACATCTACCGCCTGTGGCGTCCTGCCCCAATGTACCGGGCCCATCAACTCGAGAAGGCACTCGGCACTCCCGCGAAAATCTTCTACAAATACGAGGGAGTCAGTCCTGCGGGCAGCCATAAGCCCAATACGGCGGTGCCACAGGCTTTCTACAATGCACAAGCGGGCGTCAAGCGACTGACTACGGAGACCGGAGCCGGTCAATGGGGGACCTCATTGGCGTTCGCAGGATCATTATTCGATCTTGAAGTACTAATCTTTCAGGTCAGAGTCTCTTACGACCAGAAGCCTTACCGGCGTGCCGTGATGGAAACCTACGGTGCACGCTGCCTGGCATCGCCATCGACCGAAACAGTCTTTGGACGAAGCGTCCTCGAACAGCGCCCTGATCATCCTGGCAGTCTCGGCATCGCCATTTCAGAGGCCGTCGAATTGGCAGCACAGCGTGACGACACCAAGTACGCCCTCGGTTCGGTGTTGAATCACGTTCTCATGCACCAAACGATTATTGGTCAGGAATCGATGCTGCAAATGGAAATGGCCGACCTTTGGCCCGATGTGGTGGTGGGATGTACGGGCGGTGGTTCGAATTTCTCCGGGATCGCATTCCCATTTATCGGACACGGCCTGCGCGGTGGGCCAAAACCAAGAATCGTCGCCGTTGAACCCGCCGCCTGCCCGTCTCTTACCCGCGGCCGCTATGCCTACGACTTTGGCGATACCGGGCATATGACGCCGCTGACCAAAATGCATACGTTGGGCTCGACCTTCACGCCCCCAAGCTTTCATGCGGGCGGTCTGCGTTACCACGGTATGGCGCCGCTGGTGTCGCATCTCAAGGAACTCAATCTGATCGAAGCAACGGCCTATACGCAGGGTGAATGTTTTGCCGCCGGCGTGCTCTTCGCGCGTCACGAAGGGATCGTTCCCGCGCCCGAGGCTAATCATGCGGTGAAAGGCGCGATCGAGGAGGCGCTTCGGTGCAAACGAGAGGGCCGCAGCGAAACCATCCTGTTCAACCTCTGTGGACACGGGCACTTCGACATGACGGCTTACCAGAAGTATTTTGCCGGTGAACTCGTTGACGAAGCCTATGACGAGGCCGAACTCGCCATGGCGCTGGCCGGACTGCCGAGTGTTGCCTGATGCGGCACCTTGCGCTCTGCCGCCTCAAGAGGCTGCCCTAGTCGTTCGTGCAAACCTGGGGTCTGACCCCAGGTTGCCGGAGTTGGCCTCCGGCTTTCGGCCGGGTAAGCAGCCCGTCATCGCGAAGGATTATCTCGCCGTCACGGCGAATCCACTGGCGACTCAGGCCGGCTGTCGCGTGTTGCACCAAGGGGGCAGTGCGATGGACGCGGCCGTAGCCGTTCAACTGGTCCTGGGTCTGGTTGAGCCCCAATCGTCCGGGATCGGTGGCGGTGCATTTATTCTTCACTATGAAGCCGCCACCGGCCGATTGCAAAGTTACGATGGCCGCGAAACCGCACCTGCAGCCTCGACTGAAAATGATCTGCGCTTGATCAGTGCGAGTGACCCCAGCCCTTTGCATCCCAGACTAGCGCATCCGTTTCTCAGCGCGCGGGCCAGCGGACGATCCATCGGGACACCGGGTGTGTTGCGCATGCTCGAAATGGCCCACCAGGATTACGGCCGACAGACCTGGTCGAGCCTCTTTGAGCCGGCAATCCGGATCGCAACGGAAGGCTTTGTCATCAGTCCCCGGATGGCGGCAGCAATCCGCACCGCCCGAAATGACCTGTTGCGCGACCCCGACGCCAGTGCGTATTTTCTGAATCCTGATCTGAGTGCCAAGTCAGCAGGAACAGCTCTGCGCAATCCCGACTATGCCGCAACCCTGGCCACGATCGCACGTGACGGCGCGCAAGCCTTCTACACCGGACCGATCGCCGAGTCGATCGTCGACAAGATCAAAGTCGGCAAAGGTAGCGACCATTCGCCGGTCGAAATCACACCCGGGCTCACCGAACTGAGTGATCTGGCCAATTACCGCGCGGTCCGGCGCGAACCGGTCTGCCGGCCTTATCGCCAGACCATGGTTTGCGGCATGGGTCCCCCATCAACCGGCGGAATTGCAGTCGCCCAGACCCTCGGAATTCTGGAGCATTTTGATCTCAAGGCACACCGGCCGTCGGTGGTCCATAGCGATGGAGGACGCCCGAGCTTGAGTGGCGTGCATCTCATCAGCGAAGCCCAGCGACTTGCGTATGCGGATCGGCATCGATATGTCGCCGATACTGATTTTGTCCCGCTCCCGGGGCTCGGTTTAGACACCTTGCTCGACCCTGGCTATCTCGCATCGAGGGCAGCGCTCATCTCGGCAGAGCGGTCAATGGGCGTGGCCAAACCAGGGGTTTTTCCCAGCACGCAGGCCCAAGGCGACAACACTTCAGAGGGCAATGGCACAACCCATGTCAGCCTGATCGATCGGGCCGGCAATGTTGTTGTGATGACCAGTACGATCGAAAGCGGCATGGGTTCATACCATTTCACCCGTGGGTTTTTATTGAATAATCAGCTGACGGACTTTTCATTCCAGGCAGCGGATGCCATCGGTCCAATCGCCAACCGCTTGCAGCCCCTAAAGCGACCAGCGAGCGCGATGTCCCCGACACTCGTTTTTCAGCGCAAGGCGGATGGGACGCGAGGAGAGTTTCTGATGGCCACCGGATCACCGGGTGGCCCCAGCATTATTCAGTATGTGGTGAAGACCCTCGTCAGTGTGTTGGACTGGGGTCTTGATGCACAACAGGCCACCTCAATGGTCAGTTTTGGCGCAAACAACAGCTCGACGACCCATGTCGGTGGCGAGCACCCCGACATCAACCCTGAAAACGATCCGCTGGTCAGCGGCCTGCGCGCATTAGGACATACCGTATCGACCGCGGCCCAGTCGAGCGGCGTGGCGACGATTTTGCGTCTACAAAACTCTTCGGACCCACCCCCATTCAACCCTAATCGATCACGCTACATGGGGGGTGTCGACCCCCGTCGCGAGGGCATCGCACTCGGTGGCCAACCGCGGCTTGACCAATGAGGCCGACTCTTTAGCTCGATTGCGTGCGGTCTCCGTATCCGGACCATGGGCCAGCGCTACGCCCATGCGCCGCTTCACGAAACTCTCGGGCTTGCCAAACAGGCGCAGATCCGACCCTGGGACCGCAAGCGCCTGCTCTAGCCCCGTAAACTCAATTGCCGGAGCATCAAGCCCCCCATAAATGACCGCACTTGCGCCGGCATTGCGCAATCGAGTGTCGACCGGGAGACCCAAAATCGCCCGCGCGTGCAGTTCAAACTCACTTTGCCACTGGGTCGCCAACGTGACCAGACCCGTGTCGTGCGGACGCGGACTGACCTCACTAAACCAGACCTGATCGCCACGCACAAAGAGTTCGACACCGAATAATCCAAGCCCGGCAGGCTCACCATTTAATCCTCGACCCAAGTCATCGGTGACCGTTCGACAGATCTGCTGCGCGCGTTCGAGCGCGACGGGCGACATCGCTTGCGGCTGCCAGCTTTCAACGTAATCACCGCCGACCTGCACGTGACCGATCGGCTCACAAAAGGACGTCTCGATCTGGCCCCCGGGCCCACGAGCCCGGACGGTGAGCAGGGTGATCTCGTACTCAAAATCGATAAAGCCCTCAACGATCACACGACCACCCGAAACCCGACCGCCATGCATCGCATGATCCCAGGCGGCCTCGATCTCGTCGGGCCGATTGATCCGACTCTGCCCTTTGCCCGAACTACTCATGACGGGTTTAACGAGACAGGGATAACCAATAGCGCCTGCGTCGACACCCTCCCCACCCCCTTCGATCGCAAACCGGAGTTGCTCGAGCGAATCGCAGAACCGATAAGGGCTCGTGGGCAGGCCGAGCGTCTCCGCGGCGAGGCGCCGAATACCCTCCCGGTCCATCGTCAAACGGGCCGCGCGTGCCGTTGGCACCACCCTGACCTTGCCTTCCGCCTCAAGAGCCTGGAGTTCGGCGGTCGCGATCGCTTCAATTTCGGGTACGACCAATAACGGGCACTCTGATTCGATCAATGCCCGCAATTGCACCGGATCATTCATCGGAATCGTATGGGCCCGATGCGCGACCTGGTGACCCGGCGCGTGGTCATAGCGATCCACAGCGATAGTTTCGACCCCGAGTCTTTGCAGCGCAATCAGTACCTCTTTACCCAGTTCCCCCGCACCAAGCAGCATGACCCGGGTGGCATTCGGTGAGAGCGGCGTGCCCAGCGTCGTCATTGCCGAATCTCCGCAATCGCTTCAGACACTGAGCACCAGGGCTTCGTCAACAACAGGCCGCGTGAGCGATGGTGCGAAGGTCTCAATAAAATCATAAACATAGGTGCGTAGAAAATTGCCGCGTCGGATCGCGAGGCGGGTGAGATTGATCCCAAAGAGGTGACGTGCATCAATTGCCCGAAGCTTGAGATCGCGTTCAGGATCAAACGCAATGCCCGCGACAATCCCGACACCCATCCCGAGTTCAACATAGGTCTTGATCACATCGGCATCCATCGCCTCTAAGACAATGTTGGCCTTGAGCTGCCGCGCGTCAAAGGCCTCGTCGATATGGCGTCGCCCGGTGTAACCCGTCTCATAGGTCATGATCGGGAATTGCACGAGCTCGTCAAGCGTCAATACCCCCCCGTCGTCGACGATGACACTCAAGGGGTGGTCGGGCCGAACGATGACCGAATGAGTCCAACGATAGCAAGGCATGGTCACGAGCTCCGGATAGCTGGCGAGCGCTTCCGTCGCAATGCCAAGATCTGCGTCTCCACTGATCAGCATTTGCGCAATCTGCGGTGGCGACCCTTGATGCATCCGTAAGGTGACCTGGGGATGAACGGCACTGAAGTCACGAACTGCGGTTGGCAGGGCGTAGCGAGCCTGCGAATGGGTCGCTGCGATCGTCAGAGTGCCCTGCCCCTGCGCGGCGAACTCATCACCGGCGCGTCGCAAGTTTTCGGCCTCAAGCAGCAAACGCTCAATCATGGGCATGATCGTTTGTCCGGGACCCGTCAAACCCGTCAAACGCTTACCGGCGCGCACAAAGACTTCGATTCCGAGCTCCTCCTCGAGTTCCCGGATTTGGCGGCTCACGCCCGGCTGGGACGTGTGTAGCGCCTGTGCCACCGCGGTCAGGTTAAAGTCTTGCCGCACGGCTTCGCGCACGTAGCGCAGCTGCTGAATTTTCATAAGCCGGTATTTTGCCATTCATGTCACGTAGAACCTTTCTAGGAAGCTTGGCCGCCATGTCCAGTCTCAGACCCATTGTTTCTGGGGGCATTGCTGCGGGTCTGGTCAATGGTGCACATGCCGACGGGCTCGATCCCCAAGGGCACAACCTGCCCGCGTTTGATGTCAGCGCGTTGCAGAGTCAAATGCAGCAAGGCAGTCTGACAGCCGTGGCGCTCACCCAGGCTTGCCTGTCCCGGATTGAGGTCATCGACCGGAGCGGCCCACAACTGCGAGCGGTGATCGAACTGAACCCCGACGCAATCGAAATTGCCCAGGAACGCGACCGTGAGCGCCGGGCCGGCCAAGTCCGTGGGCCGCTACATGGAATACCCGTCCTGATTAAGGACAACATCGCGACTGCGGATTCGATGCAGACAACTGCAGGATCCCTGGCCATGATCGGAGCCAAAGCACCCCGCGACGCTCATCTGGTAACCCGGCTACGCAACGCGGGTGCAATCATGCTGGGCAAGACCAACCTGAGTGAATGGGCCAATATCCGCTCAAACCGGTCGACGAGCGGCTGGAGTGCCCGCGGGGGGTTGACCCGCAACCCGCACGCGCTCGACCGCAACACCAGTGGTTCAAGCTCGGGAAGCGCCGCGGCCACTGCAGCCGTTCTGGCGCCGTTAACGGTCGGAACCGAGACCGACGGATCGATTGTTTCGCCCGCCTCCATCAACGGAGTCGTTGGATTCAAGCCCACTGTTGGTCTGGTGAGTCGCGACGGCGTCATTCCGATCTCACGCACACAGGATACGGCTGGTCCAATGACACGTAGCGTGACCGACGCAGCCCTGCTGTTGAGCGCAATGGCAGGCCCCGATTCGCGAGACCCCGCGACCCGCAGCGCTAGAACGACGGACTACATGGCCGCCCTGAATCTTGACTCGCTCAGAGGCGCCCGACTTGGCATCGTCCGCTCAGCCTTCACCGGCAATCAGCGCATCGATGCAATCCACGAACAGGCACTCAGCGCTCTGAGTGCCAAAGGCGCGCGACTCATCGATTGGGTCAAGCTCCCATCGGCCGAGCAGTATCAGGACAGTGAATTCAGCGTACTGCTCTACGAGATGAAGGCCGGTCTGAACACCTACCTGCGCGAATTTGGACGCGGCGCTCCCGTCAACAGCCTGGCCGATATCATTGCGTTTAATGAGGCGAACGCCGCCCAGGAGATGTCTCACTTCGGACAGGAATTATTCCTTCGGGCAAAAGAACTTGGCGGATTGCGCAGCAAACCCTATCTCGCCGCGCTCGAGACCTGCCAACGACTGGCGCGCACCGAAGGCATCGACGAAGCCTTGCGTCGACACGAACTCGATGCGCTTGTCGCACCCACCGGTGGCGTCGCTTGGCTCACTGACTTTGTCAACGGCGACCACTACACCGGGAGCTTTTCAACGCCTGCTGCAGTCGCTGGTTATCCGCATCTCTGCGTCCCCTGCGGCTTTGCTGCCGGCCTGCCGGTGGGGCTCAGCTTTGTCGGCCCAGCCTGGAGCGACGCCCGAATTCTTGGGCTTGGGTTTGCTTTTGAACAAGCAACCAAGGCCTTGCGCTTCCCAAGCCTGGCCAATTCAATTCAGATTATTTAACGAAAACACGCAAACCCTCAAGCACCCGGTCAGGCGCTTCACTCATCATCTGATGGCCCACCGGCAACCGAAGTACCTCAGCCGAACGGGCCTGATCGATGAGCCCCTTGGCACCTTTCGCCGGTGTCATCTGATCCTCGTCACCCAGTACGAACAGGATGGGACAATGCACGCGCCCAATCGCCTCGGCGCCCCCGACGTAGCGATCACACGCCAAAAACCCGGCATAAAACGGGTTGTGATCCGGGTTAGAGGCCAACACACGCCGCATCAGCGCGCGCCCCAATCCGGGCAACCAGGTCCCCGGCCCGAGCGCTGAGGGGGGTGCTGCGAGACCCGAATAAGAAAACCGGGTCACCAGGCGAATGGCTTCTTCGGGCGCCTTAACCGACGACTCCAGCAAGGCCTCCGACACCCGCATCGGGTAAGCAATGCCGAGCAATGCGAGCCGGGCGACACGATCAGGAATCCGACTCGCTGCTTCGAGCGCGATCAATGAACCAAAGCTGTGTCCGATCAACACGATTCGGTCAATTTGCATCGTATCGAGCAGCGCAATGACCGCGAGCGCCGCCGCTTCGACCGAATCCGGAGGCGCCCCCATACTCCGATTGTGCCCCGGCAGATCTGGTGCCAACACGTTCCAGCCGTGGTGGGCAAAATAGCGTGACTGCAAACCCCAGACGCTATGGTCGTTTAACACACCATGAATAAAGAGCATGGTGGGTTTTGCGGCATCGAAGGCGCGTCCCCCGGTGTACACATAGAGCGGCTCGCCCTGAACGATGATGATCATGAGGAAGCCCCAGACGGCGCACCTAACGCAGCCGACGCAGCCGACGCAGCCGACGCACCGGCGCGCTGCGCGGCCTTCAACGCCCGTTTAAGATCCTGAAGCAGGTCCTCGGGATCTTCGAGCCCGATCGATAGCCGGATCGAGCCCGGTCCGATCCCCGCCGCATGCAGCGCGGTATCGTCCATTCGGAAATGCGTGGTGCTCGCCGGATGAATCACCAGGCTCCGACAGTCCCCCACGTTGGCGAGGTGACTAAAGATCTGCAGATTTTCGACGAACGCCTTTCCCTGGTCGCGGGTGCCACGCAGATCAAAACTAAAGACCGAACCGGCGCCGCGCGGGAGCAAACGTTGCGCAAGTTCGTGGCTGCGATGGTCAGGACGGCTTGGATGCCCGACCCGTTCCACCATCGGATGGATCGCCAAAAAGTCCACAATCGCCTGGGCATTGCTGACGTGACGCGCCATCCGAAGCGGCAGAGTCTCAATCCCCTGCAGAATCAGCCAAGCCGTGTGCGGGCTCATGCACGCGCCAAAGTCTCTTAGACCCTCGCGACGAGCTCGGAGCAAAAATGCGCCAACCGTGTTCTCTTCACTGAACACCATGCCATGAAAGCCTGGGTAGGCCTCGGTTAGTTCGCCGAACTTGCCGGAACGCTCCCAATCAAAAGAACCACCGTCGACCAACAGTCCACCCACCACCGTGCCATGCCCCGATAAAAACTTCGTGGCCGAATGGACAATGAGATCCGCACCCAGTTCAAAAGGCTTGATCAACCAAGGCGTTGTCATGGTCGAATCAACCAGCAGGGGCACGCCGGCGTCATGAGCGATCGAACTGATGGCCGCGATATCGAGGACATCCAGGCCCGGATTTCCAACGGTTTCACCAAAAAACAAGCGGGTGTTTGGCCGAACCGCGGCCTGCCACGCGGCATGGTCATGGGGCGCGACAAAACTTGTTTCGATCCCAAAGCGACGCAGGGTGTAGTCCAACAGATTGTGCGAACCCCCGTAAAGCGCTGTGCTGGCAACGATGTGCCCGCCAGCCCCCATCAGCGTCGAAATCGCGAGGTGCAGCGCAGCCTGACCGCTCGCGGTTGCGATCGCGCCGATCCCGCCCTCGAGTGCCGCGATGCGCTGCTCGAGCACTGCATTCGTGGGGTTACTGATTCGACTGTAAACATGCCCCGCGCGCTCCAAATTGAACAGAGCGGCTGCATGGTCTGATGATTCGAAAACAAATGATGTGCTGAGGTACAGCGGAACCGCGCGCGCACCGGTGGCCGAGTCCGGCGAAGCGCCCGCGTGAAGCGCCAGGGTGTCAAAACCGACTAAACTTTCCATCAAGGAAGATCCATCATGCAGTACGAAACCCGATTTTGCACCCATTGCGCAACACCGCTCATGCTGACCACTCAGCTCGAAGACGGCGGCCATAAAGAGCGCTTGCGCTGTCCGGCCTGTCGATGGACGGTCTGGAATAACCCAACGCCGGTTCTGGCGGCGGTGGTGCAGTGCACCGATCGCGACGGGCAACTATTGCTTGCGCACAATGCAGCCTGGCCCGGGCGAAGGTTCCGGTTGATCACCGGATTTATGGAAGCCGGCGAAACACCCGAAGAGGGCGCTGCCCGCGAGGTAACCGAAGAAACCGGCCTCCTTGTCGACAGACTCTCGCTGATTGGGGTCTATGATTTCCAGCGAATGAACCAAGTCATCATCGCCTACCACGCAAGTGCCAGCGGAACCATCGTTCTATCGCCTGAATTGAGCGAATACCGACTGTTTCAGCCCGAGGACGTGCTCTGCTGGCCGGCAGCAACGGGTCTCGCGCTCGCCGACTGGCTGCGTTCAGAGGGTCATGAACCGCGCTTCAGCGAGAACAGACTTTCTTGACAATCAGTTCAGCGGCGGTACCCGGTGTTACCGCTTTCCAGTCATTCGGATGTTCGGTACCCAAATTGGCACCCCGGGCCATGGACTCAGCATGAAGCGCTTCGTAAGTGACCTGATACTCGACCGTCTCACAGTCGATCTCGTACTGCATCCGAACCGAGCGCTCACCGTCAGGGCCCGTCCTCACCCTGTCAGCAATCACCCAGACTGACGTCAGATCGACCTGATGACGGATGGTGTCCGGATTAAAGTAAAACGACGCCTCTTCATTTTTCGCGATCGGCAGCCAGGCTGCCGCGGCAGACGTCACGTGAAGATTCCACACAAGAAACGTCAACATCAGGCGCATAGGCAGACCGCGTCCAGCCGACGAACCGTTGGGGGCGAGGTCATTCAGATCAACGCGCATCAAGAGTTTTCCCGATACATCTCACGCAACTCCCGTTTCAGTACCTTGCCAATGGCACTGCGCGGCAACTCTTGAACAAACCGCAGGTCCGATAAGCGCTGAGTTTTGCCGACCCGAGCATTGACCCAATCCCGAAGCCCCGGAGCGCTTGACTCCGGCGCACTCAAAATGTCCTCTGAATCAGCGCCCAAGCGCCGGACCACAAACGCCACCGGCGTCTCACCCCACTCGACCGAAGGGACCCCAACCACGGCGGCCTCTTGTACCTGTGGATGCTCATTCAAAACGGACTCGAGGTCACTCGGATACAGGTTGAACCCCCCGGAAATAATCATGTCCTTCTTACGATCCAGAAGAATCATGAAACCGTCTGAATCGAATCGCCCAACGTCGCCGGTACGAATAAATCGAAGACCGTCGGGGGAGAACCATTCTGCTTCCTGCGTCTTTTCGGGTTGGTTGTGATACCCGATCATCATTGCCGGCGAGCGACCGACAACCTCGCCGGGTTCACCCGCCGGAAGCTCCAGTCCCTCTTCATCAATCAATCGAAGGTCGTGTCCTGCAGCGGGGGGGCCAACGGTATGGAGTTTGTCCGGATGGAGATGCGCCTCGAGAATGCAAGTTCCACCGCCTTCGGTCATTCCGTAGAACTCGACCAGTCCACCGGGCCAGCGTTTCAGCACATCGGCCTTGATCTCAGCCGCAAATGGCGCACTGGTGGAAAACTTCATCTGGAACGCAGAAAGATCATGCGCGTCAAACTGCGGATGCGCCATCAGGCGGCGATATTGCACCGGAACCAACATCGTGTGCGTCACCCGCTCGCGCGCAGCAAGCTTCAACCACTCGCCGGCATCAAACTTCGCCATTAAATGGACCGTGCCACCAAAGCCCAGGGTCGGAAAAAAGACCACCAACGTGGTGTTTGAGTACAGCGGCGTCGACAGCAAGGTCACGGTCGACGCGCTGTAGCCATACTGCAGTCCGCGATGGATATGCAGCCATCGCATCCCATGAGGCTGAACGATGCCCTTGGGAATGCCGGTCGTTCCAGACGAGTAAATGATATTGAAAGCCGACTCGGGCACTAATTCGACCGGCCGAGGCTGCACACCCACTGGTTCGAGCCAAGACTCCAAAGAACGGCACGGAGCACCCGCTTCAATGGCCACACAAGCGCCCCAATGCTGTTCAGGCACCAGACCAAACCCGATCTCATCCACAAAAAGGCGCTTCGGATTTGCGTCCTGCAACATGGCTGCGAAGGTTGCCGCCGTCACCGAGTAAGCCAGTGGCGCGACCACAAGCCCGGCCCGCAATGCCCCGAGGAAAATGGCAGCCAACCATGGCGTCATGCCACCACAAAGAACGACCGAATCGCCCGCAACCAGGCCATCCCGTTGAAGTGACGCTGCGACCCGATCCATCCGCTGATCGAGTTCAGCCCAAGTCAGGCAGGTTTCGCCCTGAACAATGGCGGGATGCAGCGGCCGGGCACGCGCGTGTTCACGGAGCAAGTCTCCGATTGGCCGAAATGGCGGCAAATCATCCACCGGAGTCGGTTCGCCTTGTTTCATATTTTCACACCCTCCATCCCGTCCTTCAATCCTTCGTTATTTCGTATTCGTCGCATAATCGCGCCATGGGAAACATCTACCTCGTCCGCCATGGTCAGGCCTCATTTGGCGCGGAGAATTATGACCAGCTCAGCACACTCGGCCAACAACAGAGCCAACGACTCGGAGAATACTTCGCCCAGAAGGGTATTCAATTTGAAGCTGCGCTGACGGGCACCCTTCAGAGGCAGATTCAGACCCATGCCGCCATCTGTGCAGGCACCCAAACGATACTGCCGGCGCTGCGCTGGCCAGGTCTGAATGAATACGATAGTGAAGCCGTGATCGCGACCGTGCATCCTGGAAAGCTGGCAAAACCCGACACACCCGAGCTCTACCGACATCATTTCCGACTCTTACGAGACGGCCTGACGCAATGGATGCAAGGCCGGGTCGAACCTGCCGGGATGCCGACTTATGCGGATTTTGTGCGGGGTGTTACGAGCGCGCTTGATCACGTCAGAGACAATTTCGGCGGTCACGTGCTCATCGTCTCGAGTGGCGGTCCGATTTCGACGGCGGTCGGTCACATCCTTGGAGTACCACCCGAGGCCACAATCGAATTGAACCTTCGGATTCGGAATAGCGCCGTCACGGAACTGCACTTCAACCCGAAGCGTTGCTCACTGCACACCTTCAATACCTTGCCGCACCTTGATGCCCCCGACTTTACTGATTGGGTTACCTACGCCTAGGGTCCGCGCCACCCGCTAGCACCTTTCGAAGGATCAAGCTCATGCCCCAGATGCTCGCCCGCCTCGTCCGTTATCTGTTGGTCCCACTCTTTCTGCTGCAAGGCGCCAGCGCTGGAGCCGCTTCGCGTGAAGAAATCGATGCTCGAGTGCGCGAGGCTCTGACGAATTTTGAGTCCGAGGCCCCTGCTGGGTTCGAGCTTGCCAAGAAGGCAGCAGGCGTTCTGGTGTTCCCGAATGTCATCAAAGCGGGTATCGGACTGGGGGGAGAATACGGCGAGGGCGCCCTTCAAATCAAAGGGGCGCACGCGGGTTACTACAGCATCGCGGCCGCGTCGATTGGGTTTCAGTTGGGCGCGCAGGCCCGCAATCAGGTCATCCTGTTCATGAATCAGAGCGCACTCGACACCTTTCGACAGAGCCAGGGCTGGAAAGCGGGCGTTGATGCAAGCGTAGCCGTCGCCACCCTTGGGGCCGGCGGTGCGATTGACTCCGAAACGCTCAACCGACCCATCATCGGCTTCATATTTTCGGGCAAAGGCTTGATGTACAACCTGACCTTTGAGGGTTCAAAAATCAGCCGGATCGACCGCTAACCAATTGCGGTCGGGCTACAAGATCTGCTGCCGAAAACGGATTCAGATAGGCAGCGCTCTCCTTAGCTGGTGCGCTTAGCCAGCCTTCATAGGACGATTCAGGCAGGATCACAACCATCCGCTTTTCGTCAGCGGGCTTATGAAAATCGCGCATCAATGGATGCTCGTCGGCATTGATCGTGAGCATCGTATAGCTCATTAACCAGGAACCATCAGGCTTTTTCCAGGTGTCCCACAGGCCTGCAATGCCCATCGGGCGGCCATCCGCGCGTTCGATTCGGGTCGAAATCGCCTTACCGCTCCGCCAATCGGGTTCGTAGATCGCAAGTGCCGGGATGATGCAATGACGCGCTTTGCGCCACGCGTCCCGAAAGCTTGGTTTCGACGCAACGGTCTCACTGCGTGCGTTGTAAGTACTTCGTACGAGCTTTTCGTCGACTGCCCAGTGGGGCAAAAGCCCGAAGAGCCCGTTAAGCGTCTCACGCCTCGGGGCCTTGGAGTTCTCGGTCGTCTGAGCCTCAGTCAGTCCTGGCGCCAGTCGAACGAACGAGCCGAGGTACCCCGGCCACAAATCGAGTTTGCCGGGGGAATCGGGGGGCGTCGATCCAAAGAAATCCGGAAACCAATCCGGGGCTGGAACATTTTCGTAATGTGCACACACGGGGGAACTCACGCTCCTCGGGAAGACCCAAATTGTTGCATAAGCCAGCCCGGTCGATCTTAACCAAGGGTTCTCACGAACCCGGGTTGTTACGGGGTTCACAACCCGCTGCAGTCGGAGTTGAATGTTGTTCTAATCTTTAATCCAATGAGGCAGCCATGACCGACCTCGCGTTACCCCCTGTGCAGATCGCCACCCAGTGGCTTGCCGACTTCGAAGCGGCGCTGAAGGAACGAAATCTCGACCGCGTGATGGGCCTGTTCGATGCCGATTGCTATTGGCGCGATCTGGTGAGTTTTACCTGGAACATCTGCACCCAGGAAGGTCCAGACGCGATTCAGGCCATGTTGGAGAAGCGACTGAGCGAGGTCGACCCGGGTCACTTCAGCGTTGAGGGAAGTCCCACCGAGGCGGATGGGGTGATTGATACGTGGTTCACCTTTGAGACCGCAGTTTCAAGAGGCCGCGGGCACCTGAGACTGCGTCATGGCCGGGCGTGGACCCTGCTCACGACGATGACTGAACTCATTGGGCACGAAGAGCACAAAGGGACCCGCCGCCGGATGGGGGCAGAGCACGGCGTTCATCCCGGCCGCCAGACCTGGCTCGAGCAGCGTGAGGAAGAGCAACGTAACTTGGGCTACACCGAGCAGCCGTATGTCCTGATCATCGGAGGCGGCCAGGGCGGTATCGCTCTGGGGGCGCGGCTACGTCGGCTAGGCGTGCCGACCATCATCGTGGAAAAGAATCAGCGACCCGGTGATTCGTGGCGCAATCGCTATAAGAGCCTCTGTCTTCATGATCCGGTTTGGTACGACCACCTGCCGTATCTGCCATTCCCCGATGACTGGCCTGTCTTTGCGCCCAAAGACAAGCTCGGCGACTGGCTCGAGATGTACACACGCGTAATGGAGCTGAATTACTGGGGCGCAACCCTCGCTCGCAAGGCTCATTTTGATGAGGCGCAACAGGAGTGGGTTGTCGAGGTGGAGCGCGAAGGTAAGCCGCTCACACTGCGTCCAAAGCAGCTGGTGTTTGCGCTCGGGGTCTCCGGATATCCGCATGTGCCCGAAATCGAGGGCGCCAACCATTTCAACGGCGATCAGCATCATTCGAGTAAACACCCCGGGCCCGAAGCGTATCGAGGCAAACACTGCGTAGTCCTTGGGTCAAACAATTCGGCGCACGACATTTGTGCTGCGCTTTGGGAGCATGGCGCCGACGTGACCATGATTCAACGGAGCTCCACGCATATTGCGCCGTCCGACTCGTTGATGGAACTGGCACTGGGTGGCTTGTATTCCGAAGCCGCCGTGAAATCCGGCATGACCACAGATCTAGCGGATCTGACGTTCGCCTCGATCCCGTACAAGATCATGGCGCCCTTTCAAGTCCCCGTTTATGACGAGATGAAACGCCGCGACGCGGACCTCTACGAGCGACTTGAAAAAGCCGGATTCATGCTCGATTTTGGCGTGGATGGATCGGGCTTGTTCATGAAATACCTGCGCAGAGGCTCTGGCTATTACATTGATGTGGGCGCCTCTGAGCTGGTCGCGAACGGCTCGATTCATCTGCGAAGTGGCGTCAACATCGCACGTATCAATCCAAGCTCCATCACCTTGACCGATGGCTCGGAACTGCCCGCCGATCTCATCGTTTTTGCCACCGGTTATGGATCAATGAATGCCTGGCTGGCCGATTTGATCTCACCCGAGGTCGCTGACCGAGTTGGAAAAGTATGGGGACTCGGATCGGACACCCCTAAAGACCCTGGCCCCTGGGAGGGGGAGCTTCGCAACATGTGGAAGCCAACCCAGGTACCGGCGCTATGGTTTCATGGCGGTAACCTTCATCAATCGCGCCATTACTCGCAGTTTTTATCGCTGCAACTGAAGGCTCGTTATGAACGGATCCCCACGCCGGTTTATCACCTGGCACCGACCCACCACAAGCGCTAATCAAGCGAGGGACCCGACTCGCACCACGGTTGCCCCGCGGTGCGAGTGCATCACCTAGCCGCGAACGGAGATTTCGTTCTTGACGCGCTTCACACCCGGGACTTTGCGGGCAAGCTCAGCCGCTGAGGCCATTTCGTCGGGAGACTTGGCAAATCCGGAAAGCATCACTGTCCCGTTGAGTGTTTCGACAGTGATACTCGTGCCGTCTACCCGATTGCTCTCATAGAGGCGGCTTTTAACCCGTGCAGTAATCGCCGAATCATCAATGTAGGCGCCGACGGTCTCCTGGTCGCGTCCAACCGCACAGCCTTGGAGCGTCGCCACACCAAGGACAGAAATTGAAACCATCATCAGCGAGGTCATCAGGGTCTTTTTCATCAGGGAACTCCGTTAGAAAATCAAGGCTGGGCGCATTGGCGCTGACCAAAACAGAGCAAGCGAGGATCCCGGAGGACGGTTGGAAGGACCTACAGGACCTACACTGTGCAACCCAAACTAAAGGAAGACCGCCATGACAATTTCGATGTATCAGGCCAGCGCACCCCGAATCACCAACGCCCTCAACAACCTCAGCTTTGTGCTGGAGAAGGCGCAGGCTTTCGTGGATGCGAAAAAGCTTGACGAGTCAGCCTTGACCCGCTTTAGGCTCTATCCGGACATGCTCAACATGACCCGCCAAGTGCAGATTGCCTGTGATACGGGCAAAGGCGTTATGGCACGACTGGCTGGCGTCGAAATCCCGACCGATGTCGATAATGAAGAGACCATCGCGGCCCTGAGGGCACGTATTGCAAAGACCGTCGCCTTTATTCAGACCTTTAAGCCCGAACAGATCGACGGCACCGAAGACAAAGACATCGTGACCCGGCGGGGCGAGAAAGAGACCCACTACAAGGGAATGCAATTCCTGCTTGGGCACGCGCTACCGAACGTCTACTTTCACTGCACCACGACGTTTTGCATCCTGCGCCACAACGGCGTCGAGATTGGCAAACGCGATTACCTCGGCCACCCCTGATAACGGCCTACAGTTCTCGCAGCGGGTGGGCCCAACTAGGCCAAGGGCTGACAAAGAATGGGGCGACCATCTCGGCTGTCACCGCGGTGAGTGCAGCGGGCTCCCACCTTGGAAGATGGTCTTTATCCACGGCGAGGGCACGGATGCCTTCGGCCGTCTCGGTCTGGCCTGCACGCCGATTGAGGTGATGAGGATGGAAACAATGCCTCACCAGGCCGCGCTCCATCCTTAATTCGTCCTCCAAGGTCATCCCCCGCGCGCGCCGAATTTGCTCGAAGGCCACGTGAAGCATCAGTGGCGAACGCTTGGCCAGGACCTCGAGCGTCGATTTAGCCCACGGATGATGCTCGGACGCTAATGCGGCGACGACTTCGG